>JAABUZ0100002688.1_pt1 | contig 28674 bp, 20 predicted proteins | sample 5562091 | NCBI WGS metagenome assembly JAABUZ01 (sample SAMN12813069, study PRJNA571459) | rock metagenome | isolation source: Antarctica rocks | place: Antarctica: Victoria Land, Linnaeus Terrace sud | collected 2015-12-21 | reverse complement strand
CGTCGCGCCGCTGGCGATTGCGTTGAAGGCGCAGGGTGTGCCGATCAAGGTGGTGTACCTGGGGCACCGGTATGGAAGCGCGTTGGTGGTGAAGAAGAACGGGCCGGTCAAGACGTTTGCTGACCTGCGCGGGCGGACAGTTGCGATTCCAAGCCGGTTCTCCGATGAGCGGCTGATCGTGTTCCGGGCGATGAAGGTGTGGGGCCTGAAGCCAGGTGACATCAAGATGGTGGAGATGGCGCCGCCGGATGTGTCGGGAGCGCTGGCCGCGGGGGCTATCGACGGATTTGTGATGGGAGAGCCCTTTCCCTCGCAGGCAGAGATGGGTGGGTTCGGGCGGGTGCTCTTCCAGGCACGGGACTACTGGCCGGATTACATGTCGTGCATCCTGGTGGTGCGGCAGGATCTGATCGACCAGCGGCCGCAGACGGTGCAGACGCTGGTGGACGGGATTGCGCGGTCGGGGCTGTGGCTGGATAAGGGCAAGCCGCAAAGGGAGGATGCCGCGGACTTCGTGGGGCGTTTCTACTACAACCAGAGGCCGGCGCTGCTGCGGTGGGCGCTGACGAAGCCGATGGACCGCGTGATGTACAGCCCGCTGGCGCCCCGGAAGGCTGACTTTGACATGGTTCGCGACCTCATGATCGAGACGGGTGTTCTGACCGGGAAGATCGAGTTCGAGGACTACACGGATACACGCTTCTCGGATGGAGCGAAGGGGCAGACGGCGTGGAGGTATGAGGCTGGGATTGCCGCAGCGAAGTAGTGGCTCGAGCAGGGGCCCGAGCCAACCAGGAGCCTCGGGTTGTACTCAAAGCCGACAGGTGGCGGATCTAAAAGCGAACGACTCACTCCGAGTCGAGCAATTTACCGTGAGAGCCGCTCCCCGGGATAGATGATCTTGAAGCAGACAGAGACGCCGCTGGACGCCCCACTGACCGAGAGTGAGCCTCTCCGTGAGCTACCCTCGCCCGGGAAGAATGTAAGTGTTTTAGAGCGACTCGTTGGGGCAGAGCCGACGCTGCCGATGCCGCGGCTGCTGGTGGTGTTTGCGCATCCGGATGACGAGGTGCTGGCGCTGGGTGGCCGGCTCCATCGTCTGCGGTTGTCGCGGCTGCTGTGCGTCACGGATGGAGCTCCCCTGGACGGCGCGGATGCGGGGGCGCATGGGTTCGCGACGCTTGAGGAGTATCGGAAGGCGAGGCGAATTGAGCTTGAGGCCGCTCTCGCGCTCGGTGGGCTCCCTCCAGAGTGCGCGCAGCCGTTGCTTGTGGATGGCCCGGACGGCGAGAACCGGCTGCTCCCGGACCAAACAGCTGCCCTTCACCTCTCAGATTTGACCCGGGCGGTGATGCGGGAGATGGAACGGTTCCGGCCAGAGGCGGTGCTGACTCATCCGTATGAGGGCGGGCATCCGGATCACGACAGCTGCGCCTTTGCGGTGCATACGGCGGTCCGCCTGCTCGGCGGCTCTCCGCGGCCAGCCATCATCGAGGCTCCGTTCTATCACTCAGCGCCGAACGGGATGGAGACCGGGACATTTCTGCCTGCGCTTCAGCATGACGGGAGCGAACAGCAGGCTCCGATTGTGTGCGAACTTTCGGCGTCCGAGCAGGCACGGAAGCGGGAGATGCTTGCCTGCTTTCGGACGCAGCGTGAGACCCTGGCGCAGTTCGGGACGGAGCGGGAGCAGTTCCGAGTCGCGCCCGAGTATGACTTTCGGAGACGTCCGCAGGCGGGGCGCCTGTTCTACGAGGGCTTCCCGTGGGGGATGAGCGGCGATCGTCTCTGTGAGCTCGCCGCGGCGGCGGCTGAAGAGCTCGGTGTCCGGAAGTTGTCCGGCGGACCTGGGATGCAATGGCCCTGACGATCCTGAGCGTGGCGTATCCCTTTGCGGTCATGGGGCCTGGATCAGTGGGTGGCGCGGAGCAGATCCTTACAGTGCTTGAGGCGGAGTTGGTCTCGCAGGGCTTCGATTCCCTTGTGGTCGCGCGCGAGGGTTCAGTGCCGGCTGGACGGTTACTGGCGAGCCCCGTTCCCTCTGGCGTGATCACGGACGAGGTGCGGGACGAGGTGACGCGAGCCCACCAGGCCAATATCGATCGCGCCTTCGCAAACCATGCGATCGACCTCGTGCACATGCATGGAATCGACTTCCATCGGTATAGGATCCCGGCTGGTGTTGCGGTGCTGGTGACCTTGCACCTGCCTCCGTCGTGGTACCCGGTGGAGATCTGGCGGCTGCCGTCGAACTACCAGATGCAATGCGTCTCGGAGACGCAGCGTCTGGCCTGCCCCGAAGCCATTCGAGAGCATCTGCCGGTCATCGAAAACGGGGTTGCCCTCCCCCCCGCGGACAAGCTGCCGACCAGGCGCAACTACGCGGTGATGCTGGCGCGGATCTGTCCGGAGAAAAACCTTCACGAAGGCATGGACGCGGCACGCCTGGCGGGGGTTCCCGTGCTGCTGGCGGGCGAGGCATTTCCGTACGCGGAGCACCTCCAATACCTCCATGAGCAGATCGAGCCGCGACTCGGCGAGGGAGCACGTCTCCTGGGCCCGGTTGGGGGTGCGGAAAAGACGAGATTGCTGGCGCGGGCTCGATGTCTTCTGCTGCCCACGACCGCGCCCGAGACGAGCTCGCTCGCGGCGATGGAGGCCTTTGCCGTGGGGACGCCCGTGGTGGCGTACCGGTCGGGTGCGATCCCCGAGATTGTGGAGGACGGTCGAACCGGGTTTCTCGTGGATGATGTGTCGGGGATGGCTGCCGCGATCGAGCGTGTGGGAGATATCGATCCGGCCGAGTGCAGGCGCGTGGTGGCATCGCGATTTCCGCTGTCGCGCATGGTTCAGGGCTACACGGAGCTGTATGGGCAGATGCTCGGGAAGACGTCACGGAGTTCTGAACACACGAGCGCTGAGCTTGCCAGAAACGAGGAAAGCCGCACGCATCCGGATGCTTCGGATGGAGTTGCCGGCGCGCGTGCGGCGAACTCTACGCTCACGCTGGCTGTGTTGACGAAGACATGCGAACTGGAAGCGCTTGTGCCGGAGTGGACCAGCCTTTGGCAGGCCGATAGACGGGCCACTCCGTTTGGGAGTCCGGAGTGGCTTCTGCCCTGGTGGAGGCATGTCGGGAAGGGCGAGCTGTTTACGGTCACCATTCGCGGTGGAGGTGACGATCGGCTGATCGGCTTGTTGCCGATGTATGTCTACACGCAGCCAAAGGACGGTGAGCGGCATCTGCTGCTGCTCGGCGCGGGTACCAGCGACTACCTGGATGGCTTGTTCGCATCGAACGCAGGTGCGGAGGCGGAGCGGATCGCTGAGGCTGCGCTGGGGGAGCTTGCACGGCACCGAGACCGATGGGATCGCGCGTTTCTGCATCAGCTGCGCGAGAACTCCCCGCTTCTGGCCTGGGCGCGTCGAGCAGGATGGAAGAGCTTCCATTCGGACCCATGTTCCTCTGTGCAGGTTGAGGGATGGGCGCGGCTGCCGGCGAAGATCCGTCTGAACAGCGGACGGTATCGACGGCGCGCGGAGGCACGCGGGAGGCTCAGCTTTACCTGCGCGGCCACTGCCGACGAGGCAAAGGATAGCCTCGACGATCTGATCGCGCTGCATGCGAAGCGATGGCAGGATGATGGTGTGCTGACCTCGTTGGCGGTGCAGCAGCATCATCGCGAGTCCGTCCCCAAGCTCCGGGAGGCGAAGCTGCTGGCCATGCTCTCGCTGAAGCTGGATGGCCGGACAGTGGCAGTCCTGTACGCGTTGCTGGATCCCCCGCTTCGCGCACGGGAAGGAGGGGAGCGCCGGATGTACTCCTACCTGATCGGATTCGATCCGGAGTACGGCGATCTGAGCCCGGGGACACTGCTGCTCTCGTATGCGTTCGATCAATGCGAGGCGGGGGGCATCACGCGGCTGGATATGCTCCGCGGTGGCGAAGGGTACAAGCAGCTTTGGGGCGCAGTGCTCGAGCCGACATTCGGGTTCGAGCTTCCGGAGCCTCCGAGTTGAGTACGCTGCTCACTCTGATACACAAATCATCTCCGGGTACCAGCTCCGACCGTCACGACACCCGCCGGACATCCAGTCCCCAATCTTCCGGCTTCGGGACCACCAATCTCCCGCCCCCAATCTCCACCGGTATCCACATGTACCGCGAATCCCAAAGCTCTTTCGGCTTCCAAACATCCCCCACATACACGACCGTCGTCGCCTTTGACCCGGCCACTTTCACCAGCATCGACGACTGTGACCCCCAGGTGTCCGCCGACCCTGGCGCCAACTCCTTGAACTCGCTCCACGGCCCCTTCAGCGAGGTCGCCGTCGCATACATATCAGGGTTCGGCTTCCATCCCGTCATGTGCGATCCGATCACGTAATACAGCCCGTCGTACCGCACCAGCGCCCCGCCCTCGAGCGGCGCCTTCACGAACGCCGTCTCCGTAACATCCATCCCGTCGTCGTTCAATCGCGCAATGTAGAAGCCCTTGGTCGGCCGGCTCTCAAAGATCAGGTAATTCGCCCCGTCATCATCCACGAACTGCCCGATATCGCGGCTCTCCTGCCCTATCGGCCGGAAGTGCCTCACAAACGTATACGGCCCATCCACCCGGTCGCTGACGGCCACACCCACGGCAGCCGCCTTGTACGCCGCATCCGCATGGAAATACATGACGTACTTCCGCGTCTTCGGGACCCAAAATACCTTTGGCCGCTCCAGGATCCAGTCGCCCCCAAACTGCGCCTTCATCTCCTCCGGCTCGCCCAGGGCCAGCACCCGCCCGCGCGATTCCCAATGCACCAGGTCCTTCGAGCGATAACAGCTCACGTACCGCTTCGTTGCGTCCAGCCCGGGCGTCCGGTCCTCCCCAAACCTGTACCATTCCTTGCCCACCTGCAGGACCCCGCCCCCATGCGCCTGGACCACCTGCCCCGCCGTATCCCACCACACCTCGCCCGGCCGCACGAGATCCTGCGCGACTGCATATCCCCTTAGCCCGGAGACCAGTAATACCGCCACCAGAACATCTCGCCGCAAGCTCATCCGCCTAAATTACCCCATACCTCACCAGCTCGTACGTCCGCAGCCCACTCGCTCCATCTGCCTCTTTCCCTGTCTTGCCCGGCATCGTTCCGCCTTTGTCCCCTCGCGCAGCGCCCTCTCGACCGTCTGCTCCGCAGCGTCCCACAGGCGCGGCAACCCCGCCAGCAACCCCGCCCACCTCCTCCGCACACCACCACATCGGCTCGGCACTGAGCTCCGTCAATCGCCGCGCCACATCCAGCCGCCCGCTTCCTGACCTTAACCTCCCCATCAAACATGGCCGCCACCAAAGCCCGCACGGCAGCTCTCGCCCCCTCCACCTCCCGAGCCACGGCTCGCGCTCGCACCAGCCCCCATCTCCCTCCGCCAAGCTCACGCACCAGAGCCACCGCCATGCCGCGCAGCATACCCGCGTCCAGCACCAGACCGATCGCACACTCAATTGAACTCGCGACCGCACAGACCTCGCCCTTAAGGAAGAGGGGCCCCGCGTCGCGGAGCCCCCTCTAACGCCTTCAGATCAAGATCAGTTACATACCACGCGTAAACCGCACTCCGTGCCGCCGTCCACGCACCCGGGCTCGGCTGAACCCGCCAAACTGCCACTCCCGCACCGGTCCTACATCCACGTGCACAAACTCGCTCAGCGGGTAGTACCCCACACCACCCGCGCCAATCACCAGGGCCGCGTTCCGCAGCGCCAATGTCGACACACCCGGAACCCGGATGTCGATCGCCTTCGACAGCATATGCTGGCTATGCTCGGCCACACCCGTCACGGGCGCACGCATTCGGAGGTAGGTGTTGCTCTCCGGCGACCGGTACCCACATACAATGTCGATCACCCCATTCGCCCGTCCAAGGCTCGCCATCAACGAGTGAAGCAGGTCGAACTCCTTCGGGTCATAGTCCGCCTCGGCCTGTGTCCGGTGATCCCGCAGGAAAAGGTTCAGCCGCTCGATCGCATCCGGCAGATACATGTTCCCCACCCGGTACACCACATCCAGGCTCTCGCCTGTATGCAGATGATGGAGGTGTAATGCATAGCTCTGTCCCAACCCCGTCATGGCCCCTGACATCACGCCGGAGCTGCCCATCAATCCCATCGGCGGCATACTCGAGGCGGACGCTCTCATCCCCACGACACCCGGGAGCCCGACCATTCCAATCGCCACCGCAGCCGCAGCCACCCTCTTCACAATCCCTATCCGCATCCTTGATCTTTCCCCCTTAGCTTCATCTCCACAGAATGCATCAGCCCCAATGCCAATCGCTGATTCTCATTCGCTTTCTCCATTCTACCTAGCTCGGTTGGAAAGCGCGCCTGCCCGAGACAACTTCGAGTGTAACTTTTGTGTCATAAGCACTCTCGACGCCACTCCCCTGCCCAGCTCTCAGCTGTGGCAACCTTAGGGCTATGAACCTCTCCCCAAACGAGATTCGCGTGCTCGGCGCCCTGATTGAGAAAGAGATCACAACCCCCGAGACCTATCCGCTCTCCATCAACGCGCTCCAGGCCGCCTCCAACCAGCGCTCTTCGCGTGATCCCGTCCTCGACCTCACCGAAGCAGAGATCCGTCAGGCCCTCCATGCTCTTGAAGATCTGGGCCTGGTCACGCCCAATCGCGACTCCCGCGTTCCTAAATACGAGCATCGCGCCCGCACCGTCCTCAACCTCCGTCGCGACGAGACCGCGATCCTCTGCCTCCTTCTCCTGCGCGGCCCCCAAACGCCCGGCGAACTTCGCTCCCGCGCCGACCGCCTCTTTCCCTTCGACGACCTCCCCTCTGTCGTCGCCGCCCTCGACCGCCTCGCCGCTCGTCCTGCGAATCCCGAGACATCCGAAGCACAACTCACCCCTGACGCGACCGGTCCCCTAACCGTCCTTCTTCCCCGTCAGCCCGGATCACGCGAGGCACGTTACGCCCATCTCCTCGGCGGTCCGGTCGCCTCTGCCGCGCAGCCAGCGCGTCGTAACGCGGATCCACCCCCACCATCATCCGACATTCCCGCCGCCGTTCAGGCCGAACTCATCGCCCTTCGCTCCGCCATCTCCTCCCTCGAGCAGCGCCTCACTCACCTCGAAGCAGCTTCACTTCTCGCCAGGGAGCGGTAGAGTAACCTCGTAAAACACGGACTGCCGATGCCGGACAACATTATCCCCGATGGAACTTTGCCTCGCAGCTCAGCGCTCGACGGCCCCGGCAGCTCCCTGTCTCCCGACTTCGCCTCGCTCCTCGCCGCCTGTCCAGACGCCGTCATCCTCTTTGATCGCGAGTTCCGGATCATCTACGCCAATTCCCAGGCCATTCGCATCAGCCGTCTCGGATCCGATGTCGTCGGTAAGTGTTATTGGGATCTCCGGGGCGACATGCGCGGAACCTCGCTCGAACAACACTTCCGCGAAGCCATGTACACCGGCGAGCCGCGACGCTTCGAATACTTCTACCCACGCTACGATCTCTGGGTCGATGTCCAGCTCTGTCCGCAGGCCGAAGGCATGGCCGCCTTCTACAACGACGTCACCTCCACAAAACTCGCCGAGCAGACCCGCGACACTGCCGCCATCCAGCTTCAGCAGGTCTATGCCGCCACCCCGGACGCGATCGTCATCATGGACCGCGATTGGATCTTTACCTTCGCGAACGAGAACGCCATCCATCTCCTCAAATCCGGTCCGCTCGTCGGCGAAAACCTGTGGCAGCTATTTCCCGGAAACTACGACGAGCCTTATAACTCCAACTATCGCCGCACCATGGAGCAGCGCGTTCCCACTGAGTTCGAGGCCTACTACGGTCACACCTTGCAACTCTGGTTTCGCATCCTCGCCCGCCCCTTCGGGAAAGACAGCCTCATCCTCTTCTTCTCCGATATCACCGCGCGCAAAGCCGCCGAAGAGCGCCGTGACGAGCTCACCAACCGCTTCGATCAGGTCTTGGAGGCCACCTCTGATGCCGTCTTCTCCCTCGATCGCAACTACAACTTCATCTTCCTGAATCGCCGCGCCAACCAGCTCCTCCAGCCAGTCAGCGATCTCCTCGGCAAAAATATCTGGCAACAATTTCCCGGCACCGTCTACGAGGGCTCCCCTTTTCAGGAAAACTATCGCCGCGCGATGGACGAGGGCATCCCAGGCCACTTTGAGGCTTTTTATGCAGCCCCGTTCAACTTCTGGCTCCACGTCGAAGCTCAACCCTCGGCAGACGGCATCATCGTCTTTTTCCGTGACATCACCGCCGAACGCGGCACCATCGACGCCCTCCGCACCAGCGAGAACCGGTACCGCGTTCTCACCGAACTCAACCCCCAGCTCATCTTTACCAGCGATCCCGCTGGCCAGATCACCTTCGCTAACCAGAGCCTCCTCAACTTCATCGGCATGCCCCAGCCCGGGCCCGGACTTCAAGCCAGCTGGCTCTCCGCCATCCTCCCCGAAGACCGCGACCATGTCGCCCAATCCTGGATCAACTCCCTCCGGACCGGAATAAAGTACACCGGACAAGCCCGCGTCCGCCGAGCCGCCGACGGCCAACACCGCTGGCTCGATATGACCGCGCTTCCCATCCGCGATGCCAACGGCGTCATCCAAAGCTGGCTCGGCGTCGCCTCCGACATCCACGATCAGAAGACCGCGACCGAGGCCCTCGCCGCCAGTGAAACGCGCTACCGCATCCTCACCGACCTCAATCCCCAGTTCATCTGGATGGGTGCTCCCGATGGCCGGGTCATCTACGCCAACCAGCGCTTTCTCGAGTACATCGGCTCCCAATTTGCTCCGGACGACTCCGACCGCTGGCTGAAAGCCTTCGACCCTGCCGACCGCGATCGCGTCAACCACGTCTGGAGCCGATCCGTCTCCACCGGCATCGACTACGACATCGAAGCCCGGCTGGTCCGAGATGCCGACGGCACCTCACGCTGGTTCTCCCTTCGCGCCTCCCCCGTCCGCGATGACACGGGAGCCGTTCTCCACTGGCTCGGCGTCGCCATCGATATCCACGACAGCCGCAGCTTCGCCGCAACCCTCCACCAAAAGCAGCTCCAAACCGAGCGCCAGCGCGCCGAGCTTGAATCCATCTACGAAAACACCCCCGTCGGCCTCGCTCTCTTTGACCCCGTCACCTTTCGTTATCTCCGCATCAACGACGAACTCGCGAAGATGATGGGCCTCCCCAAAGACCAGATCATCGGCCGGTCGGTGCTCGAAGTCGCCCCCGGCCTCGCCTCCATCGGCGAGCTCTTCCGTCAGGTCTCCACCGGCAAACCAGTCCGCGACTACATCCTCGAAGAGGAACTCTCGGCAGAGCCCGGTGCAAGGCGTACCTGGAACGTCAACTACTTCCCCGTGTACGACAACACCGGCAACCTCACCGGAATTACCACCGCCTCGCTCGAAATTACGCAACAGAAAAGAACCGAGGCCGCCCTCGTCCAAAGTGAGAAGCTGGCCGCCGTCGGTCGCCTCGCCAGCTCCATCTCTCACGAGATTAACAACCCACTCGAAGCCATCACCAATCTTCTCTACCTCGTCTCGGTAGACCAGGGCCTTCCGCCGGATCTCAAGGTCTACGTCAACATGGCCCAATCCGAGCTCTCCCGCGTCTCGCAGATCGCCACCCAAACGCTGCGATTTCATCGTCAGGCCGTCCGTCCGACCTCCGTCACCGCGGCCCAGCTCGTCGACGCTGTCCTCAATCTCTATCAGGGTCGCCTCGCAAACTCAGGCATTCATGTTGAGGCAAGTTACTCCACCTCTACCTCCATCCTTTGCTTTGAAAACGACATCCGCCAGGTCCTGAATAACCTGATCGCCAATGCCATCGATGCCATGCGGACCGGTGGTCGCCTCGTCGCCCGCGCCCACGACACAACCGATATCCCCACCGGCCGACGCGGCATCCGCATCACAATCGCCGACACCGGCCATGGCATGTCTCCCTCTACCCTCCGTCGCCTCTTTGAGCCCTTCTTCACCACCAAGGACCTCAACGGCACCGGCCTCGGCCTTTGGATCTCTCATGGCATCGTCGGCCGCCATCAGGGCCGGCTCCACGTACGCAGCACCCAGCACCCTGTCCATCACGGCACCGTCTTCACCCTGTTCCTTCCCTGCGCCCTCGACTGAACCTCAACCTAAGCCTTGGTCCAGGAGGTGCTAAGCCTAGGTCCAGGAGGTGCTAAGCCTAGGTCCAAGACGTGTAGCTATCGCCAGCCGCGGTGTCTCACCGGCAACACCGCCGCTTAGCTCCAGCATCGTCTCGCCGCCCGGCGTAAGCAGAGATTTCTCCGGCATTTGCGGGACTGTGCCGGCCTGCGGGGCGCATGCCGTTCATGAGAAAATAAAAGCCTCAATGCTGATCAAGCCCATCGATCTACAGGACGAACCGCTTCACCTGGACCAGTCCATCCCCGCTTCGTCCATGGACTACACCCCCGACGTCCGACAGGTCGGGCCCCTCGCGGTCACCGGTGAGGCAGACCTCATCGTGGAACACCGCGGACACAAGGAAACCGTCGACGACATCCGGTTGCGCGCGCAATACGGCGGCGAATTCGAACTTCTCTGCGCGCGCTGCCTTGACCCTCTCTCCCAGCGCCTCACCGGTGAGTTCGACCTCATCTTCCGGCCCGAAGAGGTCGATGGCGACGGCCGGGAGCGCGCCATCTCCGAAGAAGAGACCGAGATCGGGTATTATGACAAGAACGGGCTCTTGCTTGAGGACGTCGTGCGCGAACAGGTGCTGCTCTCCCTGCCCACACGTACCCTCTGCAGGCCGGACTGCAAGGGACTCTGCCAGCACTGCGGAGAGAACCTAAACCAGGCAAATTGCAGCTGCGACAAGGCTCCGGCCGACCCGCGGTGGAACGCGCTTGCCAGGCTAGCCTCCGAGCTGACCGGAACCTCCGGAAAGCCCGGGCGCTAGAGTCTCCGCACCGGCTCTTGTACCACCAATGTCTTTGCCTCGCCGCACATTCGCCCTAAACGCGATCCGCGGCAGGCCGATCGAAAGGGATACCTGCAATGCCTAATCCGAAACGGCGCCACTCCAAGCGACGCACTGCCCTGCGCCGCAGTCACGACTTCCTCACCCCGACAGGGACCTCCATCTGTACCAACTGCCAAGAGCGCAAACTGCCCCATCACGCTTGTCGCAAATGTGGCGAGTATAATGGCCGCTCCGTCCTTGCGGTAAAAGAAGCCAGCTAACGCGCGTCTTCACAGTCCCCAGGACCTATCCAAGGACCATCCCAGGAACGCCCAGATGCCGATTGACATCGTCGTAGACGGGATGGGCTCTGACAAGGCCCCCGAATCTGAGATTCGCGGAGCCATTGCTGCCTGCAGCCAGATGGATGTCCGCGTTCATCTTGTAGGCCCCCAGGATCGCCTCCGGCCCATGCTCGACGCGGAACTTCGCGACGAGGGCCTGGAGGACGAAGGCGTGCCCATAGAGATCGTCCATGCCGCCGAGTGGATCAGCATGGACGAGAAAGCAGCGCTTGCCGTCCGCTCCAAGCGCGACTCCAGCATGCGTGTCGGTCTCAAGCTGGTCCGAGAAGGCCGCGCCGCCGGCTTCTTCACCGCAGGCAATACCGGCGCTGCCATGGCCACTGCCAAGATGGTGCTCGGCATGCTCGCCGGCGTCGATCGCCCCGCCCTCGCCACCATTCTCCCCACCATGAACGGCAACCCCTCCCTGCTCCTCGACGTCGGAGCCAACGTCGACTCGGACCCCGAACACCTCCTTCAGTTCGCCCTCATGGGCGACCTCTACGCCCGCAACGTGCTCCGCATCCCCAATCCCAGGCTCGGTCTGCTCTCGATCGGCGAAGAGGACTCCAAAGGGAACGCGCAGACCAAGGCGACCTTTCCCCTCCTGCGCTCCTCCTCCCTTAATTTCATTGGCAACGTAGAGGGCCGCGACCTCTTCAACGGCCACGCCGACGTTATCATCTGCGATGGCTTCGTCGGCAACGTCGCCCTCAAGGCCAGCGAGGGCCTCGCCAAGCTCGTCAGCTCCTCCCTCAAGGAGAGCCTCCGATCAACCGTCACCTCGCAGCTCGGCGCCCTGCTCTCCCAAAACGCCTTCAAATCTTTCAAAAAGCGCCTCGACTACACCGAGTACGGAGGCGCCCCGCTGCTCGGGGTCCGGGGCGTCTGCATCGTCGGCCATGGCTCCTCCAACGAAAAGGCGGTCCTCAACGGCATCCGTGTCACCGCCGAGTTCGCAGAGGCCCGCGTCAACGCTGGCATCGAGGCCGCAGTCGCCCACGCAGCCGAGCCCTCGAAAGCCTAGCTCACCCTTCAGATTCGGCCGGTGTGCTCTGGCTTCAACCCCCGCTTAGAGCTCTAGGCGGGGATAGTCTTCGGCCCGCGCGACCGGCGCGGACGGACGTGCGAAGGCCGTGTATCTCTTTCTTGCTCTTATTGAGCAACCGGGCAGCATCGAACTCCCGTATGAGCAACCAGTGGACCGAGGCAAACATGCCCGACCAGACAGGCCGCCGGGCAATCATCACCGGTGCCAACAGCGGCATCGGCTTCCCCGCCGCGCTCGAACTCGCCCGCCGCGGAGCGGACGTTGTTATCGCCTCCCGCGATGCAGCCCGGGGACAGACCGCCGTCGCTCGTATCCGGCAGACCGTCCCGCAGGCCTCCGTAAGCTTCAGCGAGCTGGACCTCGCATCGTTGGCCAGCGTTCGCGTCTTTGCCGAGCGCGAACTCGCCCGGAGCGTCCCGCTCGACCTCCTCATCAACAACGCCGGCGTAATGGCCCCACCGCGACGCCTCGAAACCAGAGACGGCTTTGAGTTGCAGTTCGGCACCAATGTCCTCGGTCACTTCGCCCTCACCGCCTTCCTCCTGCCCGCGCTCGAGCGAGCGGCAGCCTCCACCAGCAAGCAGAATCCCCGAGTCGTCACCATTGCCTCGATCGCCCACAAACGCGGCGCCATCCGCTTCACCGACCTCCAATACCACGGCGGTTACTCGCCCATGAAGGCCTACGGGCAATCCAAGCTCGCCGGCCTGATGCTCGCCTTCGAACTCGACCGCCGCCTCCGCGGTGGAGGCAACACGACCAGCCGGATTCTCTCCGTCGCCGCCCACCCTGGCGTCGCCAATACGAACCTCTTCCAGGTCGGCAATTATGGCCGCGCACAGGCCGCCGTCCGCCGCTTGGCTGGCCACGCCATCGGCCTCTTCCTCAACTCCGATGTTGAAGGCGCGCTTCCCACCCTATTCGCAGCCACCGCCCCCGAAGCCAAAAGTGGCGGATACTACGGCCCCCAAGGCCTTGGGGAGATGCGCGGCGGCGATGTCGGCCCCGCGAAAATCGCAGAGCAGGCCCGTGACACCACCGCCGCAGCGCGACTCTGGAAGATTTGCGAAGACCTCACCGGCACCCACATGCCCTGATGCTGGATTCCAGCTGCGGTCGCCCAAAACAGCCTCTTCCAGCGATACTGAACCGTATGCGTCTGCCCCCGCCGCTCCCCGCCCTCTGCCACCTGACGCTCGCAGTCTCCATCTTCTGCTGCGCCCCGCTCACAAGGGCGCAGATCTCCCCGGACCTCAAGGCCCGCATCGACACCGCCTCCCAGGCGGTCCTCACCGCCACTGGCGTCCCCAGCGCCGAACTCGGCATCGTGCAGGACGGCCGGGTTGTCTACACCACAGCCTACGGCAAGGCTCTGCTCCAGCCCGTCACCCCCGCCACCCCCGCCATGCACTACCCCGTGGGCTCCATCTCGAAGCAGTTCACCGCTGCATGCGTCCTCCTCCTCGTCGAGGATGGCAAGATGTCCCTCGACGATACCGTCTACCGCTGGTACCCCGACCTCACCCGCGCCTCCGATGTCACCGTCCGCATGCTGCTCTCGCACACCAGCGGCTACTCCGACTACGCCCCGCAGGACTACACCATCCCAGCCTGGACCCGGCCCGTCGATCCCATGCAGATCATCCGCGAGTGGGCAGGCAAGCCTCTCGACTTCGAACCCGGCACCAAATGGCAGTACAGCAACACCAACTTCGTCCTTGCCGCCCTCATCGTCCAGAAGGTCTCGGGTGTCCCGTTCTGGCAGTTCCTCTCCACCCGCGTTCTCCATCCGCTCGCCCTCAAGGAGGTCCTCAACCTCGACACGGATCGCGCTCGCGTCGAGCCCCAGGGCTATGAGCGCCGAGCCCTTGCCCCGCTTCGCCCCGCCATCCTCGAAGCCCCCGGCTGGTACTTCGGCGACGCCACCCTCGCCATGCCGGTCGCCGACCTCCTCGCCTGGGACATCAGCATCATCGACCAAACCCTCCTCAAGCCAGGGAGCTACACCGCCTTCGAGACCGAGGTCAAACTCAAGGACGGCACAGGCAGCCACTACGGCCTGGCTGTCGACGTCCGCACCCGCGACGGCCGCCGCGAGATCTCGCACTCCGGCGAAGTCGGTGGCTTCGTCGCCCAGAATACCGTCTACCCCGACGACAGGATCGCCATCGCCGTCCTCACCAACCAGGAGGCCAACTCCGCCGCCAGCGCCATCGCCCGCGCTGTAGCTCCGCTCCTCCTTACCTCACCCAATCTTGCCTCTGAGGAAGACACCACCGCGACCGGCCAGGCCCGGACCATTCTCACCGGCCTGGCACAAGGCAAGCTCGACCGCTCCGCGCTTACCCCCGATTGCAAGTTCTACTTCTCCGCCGAGACCATCGGAGACTTCGCCTCCAGCCTCGCCCCTCTCGGCGCTATCACCGGCTTCAAACCCGCCGCGACCGCTCTCCGCGGAGGCATGACCTTCCGTAGCTATACCGTCACCTACGCCTCCGGAAAGACTGTCTCCCTCTCCACCTACACCATGCCCGACCGTAAGCTCGAACAGTTCCTCGTGGAGACCACCGATTGACCAGCATCTACGACGTAGCCATCGTTGGCGCAGGCCCCGCCGGCTCCACCGCAGCCCTCAAGCTGGGCCAAGCAGGGCTTCGTGTTCTTCTCCTTGAAAGAGCCAGGTCCTTTCCCCGCGAGAAGCCCTGCGGCGGCGGCATTACCGCCCGGGCCCTCACTCGCCTGCCTCACCTCCGCAACATCCTCGCCGAAATCTCCGTGAACAAACTCAGCAAAATGTACCTCGAAAGCCCGGACGGCACCGGCATGGAGTACGTCGATCCAGCAGGCGATCCCATCCTCTACCTCGTCCGCCGCATCGAATTCGACGCCGCCCTCTTCGCACGCGCCTCCGCCGTCACGGAAGTCGCCATGGCCGCAACCGTAACCTCCATGGTTACAGATGCCGAAGCCGTCCGCCTCTCAACCGCCGATCGCCGCGACTTCCATGCCCGCCTCGTCATCGGCGCCGACAGCGCGAACTCCGTCATTGCCCGTCTCAGCGGCCTCCGTACCGGCGAGGTCCACGGCCAGTACGCCGTAGACATGATGGAAGAGACCCCCTATTCGCAGCTCGACACGAAGTACAAAGACCGGGTCACCCTTCTCCTCACCCTCAACTCAAGCTACGGATACGGTTACATATTTCCAAAACAGACCCACATCAACCTCGGCTTCGGCTCCGGTCCTGACTACTTCGTCGAACACGTCCGCGGTCGCGCAAAAGAGCACCACCTTGGCTTCGTCGAGCAGATGAAAGCCCGCGGCTTCGCCTCCGGAGAAAGCCACCCCGAGAACTACCGTGCCTTCCCCATCCCCATCAGCGGCCCCATGGACAAGACCTACACCGACCGCGTCCTGCTCGCCGGAGACGCCGCCGGTATGGTTAACGCCTTCTCCGCCGAAGGCATCTACTTCGCCATGGTCTCGGGCGATCTCGCCGCCGAGGCCGCCATCGAAGCACTCAAATCCAACCGCTTCGATGCCCGCCAGCTCAGCCATTATCAGACCGCCTGGGAGCAGGAGATCGGCCCCGAACTCCGCCACTCCGTCGCCATCCAGCGCCGCCTCTTCACGCAGCCCGGCCGTGTTGACTCCCTTATGCGCCGCGCCAAGTCCGACCCCGAGCTTCTGCGCCTCCTATGCGGCTACGCCATGGGCTTCGCCACCTACGAGCAGCTCCGCAGCCATATGGCCCGAGTCGTCATGCCCCAATGGGTCTGGGGCAAGGTCCGCAGCCTCGTCGGCGCCTGATCAACACAAGAGCCCGAAAGCATCTTCGGGCTCTTGATGCTGCAACTCGATTGACCTCGCTACGCCTTACCCGCCAACTGCCGCAGGACATACTGCAGAATCCCGCCGTGCTGGTAGTACAGGATTTCCTGCGGTGTATCGATCCTCACCGTCGCCTCGAACTGTGTGGTCTTCCCAAGATCAGACTCCGCCAGGACGGTAACCGTCTTTCCGCCCGCGAACCTTCCGTCCAGCATCCCCTTCAGCTGTCCCTCCGCATCCCCGACCGCAAACACCTCCTCGCCCGTCAGATGCAGCGACTCCGCGCTTTGCCCCGGCAGAAACTGCAGCGGCAAGATCCCCATGCCCACCAGGTTCGATCGATGGATCCGCTCATAGCTCTCCGCAATCACGAACCGGATCCCAAGTAGCCGCGGTCCCTTCGCCGCCCAGTCGCGTGACGATCCCGAACCGTACTCCTTGCCCGCCAGAATCGCCAGGGGCGTCCCGCGCTTCGCATACTCCACCGATGCATCGTAGATCGACATCGGCACATCCTCCGGCAGCAACCGCGTCACGCCACCCTCCGTCCCCGGAGCCAGCCTGTTCCGCAGCCGCACATTCGCAAACGTCCCCCGCACCATCACCTCATGGTTCCCGCGCCGGCTTCCATAGCTGTTGAACTCCGCCGGCTTCACCCCGTGCTCCATAAGGTATTTGCCCGCAGGCCCATTCAGCTTGATCGAGCCCGCCGGCGAGATGTGATCCGTCGTCACCGAATCCCCCAGCACCGCCAGGACCCTCGCCCCACGGATCTCCTGCACATCCGTCGGCAGCGCCGACATTCCGTCAAAGTACGGCGCCTTCCGAATATATGTCGAGTCCGGCTCCCAGCCGTACGTGTCTCCCGAAGGAAACTTCAGCTGCTGCCAGTTCTGGTCACCATCCGCAACCGTCGAGTACTGCCGCCGGAACATCTCCGAATCAATCGACGAGTTCACCGTGTCCGTGACCTCCTTCTGCGTCGGCCAGATATCGCGCAGGTAAACCGGCCCGCCATTCTTTCCGCGACCTATCGGATCCTTCTCGAAGTTATGCTCGATATGGCCAGCCAGCGCATACGCCACCACCAGGGGCGGGCTCATCAGGTAGTTCGCACGCACGTCCGGCGATATACGCCCCTCAAAGTTACGATTTCCGCTCAGCACGCTTACCGCCACCAGCGACTGATCCTCGATCGTCTTGGACACGTCCGTCGGCAGCGGCCCCGAGTTCCCGATGCAGGTCGTGCACCCATACCCCACCACCTGAAATCGTAACTGGTCCAGATACGGAAGCAGGCCCGCACGCGTGTAGTAGTCCGTCACCACCCGCGACCCTGGAGCCAGCGAAGTCTTCACCCATGGCGGCGTTCGCAGACCCTTTTCCACTGCCTTCTTCGCCAGCAGGCCCGCCGCGATCATGACATACGGATTGGATGTATTCGTGCACGACGTAATCGCCGCAATCACAATCGATCCGTCGCGCAGATACGGCTCCGGATCCACACCGAATCGCTCCCGCACCGTCGTCATCGGTTCATGCATCAGCGCCTGCTGAATCACCGGAGGCAGATCGTTATGCGTCGTCGAGATCACCTGCACCGTATCCGGCACCGCCGGCGCCGGCGCTCCCATGCCGCTCGTCACATCGCCCGTCGCGCTCGCATGCCCGCCCTCGCCCTCCCACCGAACCATCTGCCGCGCCGCGTTCCGATTCGCATTCGGCCCCTGCAGCGAAGGCAGCTGCCTCTGAAAGCTCTCGGGCGTCTCCGACAGCAACACCCGGTCCTGCGGCCGCTTTGGCCCTGCAACACTCGGCTCCACCGTCTGGAGATCCAGCGCCAGCGTCGCCGTGTACTCCGCCTCCGGAGACTCCGGCGTGTGGAATAATCCCTGCTCGCGGAAGTAGGCCTCCGTTAACGCAATATGCTCGGCCGTCCGCCCCGTCAGCCGCAGGTACGTCAGCGTCTCCTTGTCGACCGGAAAGATCCCGCACGTCGCCCCATACTCTGGAGCCATGTTCGCAATCGTCGCCCGATCCGCCAGCGGCAGCTCCGCGATACCCGGCCCGTAGAACTCCACAAACTTGCCCACCACGCCAAAGCTCCGCAGCATCTCCGTCACGGTCAGCACCAGATCGGTGGCGGTCGTCCCCTCCTTTAGCTTGCCCGTCAGCCGGAATCCGACCACCTGCGGCACCAGCATGCTCACCGGCTGCCCCAGCATTGCGGCCTCGGCCTCGATCCCGCCCACACCCCACCCCAGCACGCCCAGGCCATTCACCATGGTCGTGTGCGAGTCCGTCCCCACCAGCGTGTCCGGATACGCCAGTATGGTGCCATCCGCATCCGGCTGCGTCGTAAAGACCACCCGCGCCAGGTACTCCAGATTTACCTGGTGGCAGATCCCCATCCCGGGCGGCACCGCCGAAAAGTTCCGAAACGCCGTCTGCCCCCACTTCAAGAATGCATACCGCTCCCGGTTTCGCTGAAACTCCAAAGCGGCGTTCAGGTCGTATGCCTGCGCCGTTCCAAACTCGTCCACCTGCACCGAGTGGTCAATCACCAGCTCCGCCCGCTGCAGCGGATTGATCTTCTCCGGATCTCCGCCGAGCGCCCGCATCGCATCGCGCATCGACGCCAGGTCCACTACCGCCGGAACGCCCGTGAAGTCCTGCATCAGCACCCGCGCCGGCATGTACGCGATCTCGCGCGAGGGCTCGGCCTTCGGGTCCCACCTCGCCAGAAACCGGATGTCGTCAGCTGTCACCGTCCGCCCATCCTCATTGCGAAGCAGGTTTTCCAGCAGAATCCGCAATGAGAACGGCAGCCGCTGGACGTCGATTCCCTCCTTCGCCAGCGCGTCGAGCCGATAGAGGTGAACAGTTTGGTCGCCGGAGCTTAGGGTCGCGGCGCTATGGAATGAGTCAAGGTGCGGTGTCACTTCGGCTGGCATCTCTGTCTATCTCCGGAAGGCGCTCACCATCACAAATGGGAGCGGCGAATGCTCAGGTCGTGGCGCGGAAAGCGCACGAGCGAGATCGAAAGAAGCGTAACAAATATTAGAAGGGGGAACGAGAAAAGCAGCGCCCGCCGTCCCGGCGTCCGTGGCGAAAGCGCTCTACGTATGGAGAAGGTGGAACCATCCACTATTCATTGTACGACCACCATGACCAGTCTTCACGACCCCGCTCCTGGCGTTCAGCGACTGCTCCTTCCATGCTGACCTCCGTCCAAGATCTACGGACCTCTCGTCCCGGGTCTAATCGGGGACGAACCTCACCCGGTCAGCGGGAACCAGGGCCATCCCCGCCAGCAACAAACATCGTTCGGCATGCCGTTCCCTCCAATCCAATCTACGGTAACCATCACTCCACCCCAGAGTAAGCTGTTCCGCAAACGTTATACATCTATCGCAATCTGTTCTCCTGCCGATAATCTCCTCGCAGCGGCACACACTCATACCTTCTTCGTGAGGCGATTCCGCAACCGAAGGCCTGCTGTCGTGAAAAACTTGCTTTACTTTCTCCTCCTGAGTTGTGTTCTCCGCTGCGCCGCTGCCTCACCCGCCGCATCGCAGCCTAGAGACCTGCGTTTCACCTTCGATCTTCATGACCCCGCCCACATCCACGTCACGCTTGACCTCGTCCACAACCGCCCCGGCCCCGAGGTGCTCCTCCTGCCGTCACACTGGGCAGGGCAGACCGAGCTCTACCGCGCCGTCTCCCACCTCCAGATCACCAGCCCTCAGCCGAACATCGACCCGGCCCTCGCCCCCACCGCCGACCCCGCTCTCTGGCTCCTGCACACCCGCAGCCCCGGTCCCGTCACGATCACCTACGATCTCGCACAGGACTGGTCTGGCCCCCTCCGGCATCCCTTCGAGCACCGCGCTATCCTTCGTCCTGACCTCTTCGAGTTCAACGGCGAAAACGGCCTCGTTACGCCAGCTATCGGTGCGGCCAGCCCCGTCGACGTCACCTTCGACTTCATCGGCCTCGCGCAGGGACAGACCCTCGTCACCAGCTTCGGCGCGGGCACTCACCAGCACTTCGCAGGCCCCTGGTCAGGCGTCCGCAACGCCCTCTTTACCGGCGGCCGGATGTCCACCCGCACCCTCGATGTCGGCGGGCATCCCGTCCTCCTCGCCCTCTACGGCCAGTGGTCCTTCCCCATCGACCGGATCGCCGCCGACGTCGGCAAGATCCTCGATGCCGAACGCCATCTCTGGAACGACACCGCCGTCCCGCAATACTCGATCGTGATCGCTCCCTACGACGACCCACACTCTGGTGGCGGAGGCAGCGGATTTACCGACATCTCCAACTTCTTTCTCGCGGATCGCGAACACTTCACCGCCGATACCGCCTCCCTCCTGGCCCACGAGGCCTTTCATTACTGGAACCCCGCTGGCCTCGGCACCGTCGCAGACACCCAGCAGATCGCCTGGTTCGGTGAAGGCTTCACCCGCTTCTACCAGGACACCGTCCTCGAGCATGCCGGTCTCCTCACTCCATCCGAGTACCTCACCCGGCTCAATCTCACCATCAGGGAGTACTCCCTCTCCCCCCGCATCAACGCCACTCAGGCCGATCTCGAACGCATGCCAGCCGCCGATCAATTCGCCTACCAGGAGCCCTACCTCCGCGGCGCCATGATCGCCCTCTGGCTCTCCTCCGAGATCGACCGCCAAACCGGAGGCCGCAACACGCTTACCGACCTCATGCTCGCGCTCCGCGACGGCCGCGCAGAGCCCCTCACCGCCGATCGCATCTTTCGCACCGCCAGCCGCTTCGTCGACGCGCCAACTGTTGCCCGCATCCGCTCCTTCGCCCTCGATGGTGTCACCGTCCCCGTCCCCGAAGGCAGCCTCGGGGAGTGCATCGCCGTCAGAGACCGCCCAGCCTGGACCTTTGACCTCGGCTTCGATACTGCTTCTCTCCATCGTGCGGGCATCGTCCAGGGCGTCGAGCAGGGTAGCAACGCTTGGCAAGCCGGCGTACGCGACGGCCAGCAGCTCGGCGGCTTCTCCCTCTGGAACGGCAATCCCGAACGCGAGGTCACCCTTACCCTCCGCGGGATCGACGGCAGGCGCGAAAGACTCACGTTTCTCCCCCGCGGCAAGCGCTTCGACATCCCTCAAGCCGAGCAGATCCCCGGCTGCCCCCAAGGCCCCCGAATCCCCCAGTAGCCTCCCAGTACCCACCCCTCCCGCCGTCATCTCGACGAAGCGCAAAGCGCGCAGCGGAGAGACCCTTGTCTTTGCCGCTGCTGGGGCGCAATCACCTGGCTGCAGCAGCTAAACTGAATGCAGAGCACAAAGGGCAGAAGGCCAGGTGGCCGTCGAAAGTCCACCCCTAAGTACCATGTATTTTGGCGCAAATTGACCAGGGTGGGGGTATACCCTCTCGCTACTCGGCGGGGCCAACTTCGGGCTGTCTCGAAAGCTCCTCACCTCTGGCACCCCGGACAGAAGTGCGTCCCCCTCCCACCCACCACGATCTTCCGGATTGCCGTCCCACACACCCGGCAGGGCTCCCCGCCGCGCCCATACACCCGGTGCTCCAGCTGAAAGAACCCCCGCACCCCGTCTGCATCCACGTAGTCCGACACCGAAGACCCGCCCAGCTCGATCGCCCGCCGCAGCACCTCCTGCAACGCCCCATGCAGCCGGGCGTACTCTGCCCGCGTCAACCGCCCCGCCCGCCGCCTCGGCCGAACCCCCGCCCGCGCCAGCGCTTCATCCGCGTAAATATTCCCCACCCCATGCAGCAGTGACTGGTTCAGCAGCGCCGCCTTGATCGCTGTCTTCCGCCCCAGAAACAGCCGCCGGAACTCCTCCACCGACACCCTTAGCGGCTCCACCCCCGGCCCCGCATACCCATCTCCGGCCTCCCCCACCAACTTCACCGAAAGCCGTCCAAACCGCCGCGGATCCACAAACCGCACCTCGCGCCCGTCCGCCAGCCGCAGCACTGCATGCGTATGTGGCGGAACCGGCACGGCAGCCGCACTCACCAGCAGCCGCCCCGTCATCCCCAGGTGCACTAGAAACTCCGCGCCGCTCGCTTCCCCTGCCGCCCCGCGACTCCGCCCAAGCGTCATCACGATCGTCTTGCCCACCCGGCGGACGCGGTCAATCCGAGCCCCCGTCAAAACTTCCTCGATCTCACTCTCCGGGCTCTTAAACGTCTGCGGCCTGCCGCTCGTCCACACGGAGACGATCCCCTGTCCACGCACCCGCGCATCCACCCCATTCGCAACTGTCTCAACTTCAGGCAACTCCGGCACGACATCTACCTCCGCAACCTTTCAGCCTAACTCCTGTTTCTACAGGTGGGACGCCGGTTACAGAGCCCATCGGCGCCGCTTACCGCAACCGGCTTAGTGAAATTAACCCTGCACGACGTACGAAGGAGCTCAAGAAGATGAAAACAAAATGGCTCGCCACAGCTCTGCTCTCCTGTTCCATCGCCGCTCACGCCTTTTCCCAGGTCGGCGTCTATATCGGCACACCTCCCCCACCTCTCCGGTACGAAGTCCAGCCGCCCATGCCCGGCTACGGCTACGTCTGGACCGACGGCTACTGGAACTGGGGCGGAAACCGCTACATGTGGGTTCCCGGACGCTGGGATCGCCCGCCCTACGCTGGCGCCTACTGGTCCCACCCTCACTATGACCACTACGACCGCGGTTGGCAGATGCACCAAGGCCATTGGGATCGCGAGAACCACAGCGATCACCAGGATCGTGATCGCGGCCGAGATCGCGACCGCCGATAACCATCAGGTCATTCCGCACACAAGAGGAGGGCCCAAGGTCCACAGCTCTCCTTTTTGTGCGCGCATGGCCCACCGCCGTGCGCGCATGGCCACCGCAAGGCCCCCCACGAAGTCCCTAGTCTTTCTCCTCCTCGCGCCAGGTATATTGAACTACCGACTTCGGCCAACGCCAGGCCTGCTCTATCAGCCAGGCGCTTTCTTCACCCTCTTCTGCCTCGTGCTCTCGCGCAGCACCTCAAATCAGGGCCTTCTTCTTCGCCTCCCTCTCCCTTGTCCTCGCAATCGCCAGTTCGGCGAAACGGATTCTTCGTGGCCTTCACCGGTCCGGCTTGCTCTTTGGTGGTTCACGTGCGTCAGCCTAAGCCAGTTGCGCCCAGCGATCGAATTTCCCGGCAAAGATGCCCGCTGAAGCCATCGAGCAGTGCGGTAATGCCACCGCGCCGACCCCGTGCGAGGTCAGGCGCGAACTGAACCAGCAAAGGCTGCGCCGATAGTATCGCCTCACTACCTCTAACGATGAGGACGGAAGCCCTCGAGAGAGCGTCAGCTACAGCAGCTGCGCAAGGGTTGGAGAAGATCGGCAATCCGGCTCCGAACGCAAGCTAGCGGTTTGCGATGGCCAACTCGCCCCTGGATCTTCACCATGTCAGAGCCTTATGAGAACCTTCCGCACTTCGTTATCGCACTTTGCCAAGCCCGCGAACCGCGATCTCGGCTCAACGAAACTACCTCCGTGCAGCACCCACAGGAACAAGTTTTCTTCGTTCGGTCTCCAGATAGGTGTACCGGATTCGATGAACGACCGTCAGGGTCGAGAAGATGGCCAGAACCCAGAGTGCGGGTGCCATCACGCCCCAGTGGTTGAACAGGGCTCCAAGGATGATCAGAACAACACGCTCCGGCCTTTCCATAAAGCCGACCTTACAGGAGCCGATCAGGGCCTCCGCCCGGGCGCGTGTGTAGCTCACCATCAGGGATGCCGTCATCACGAAAGCCGCGAGAACAACGTAAAAGAAACGGTTTCCACGAGCGTAGAAGACCAGCAGACCGAAGAACAGCGCCACGTCCGAGTACCGGTCGATCACCGAATCGAAGTAGGCTCCGAAGATGGAGACCTGGTTGGTCTGGCGCGCCACGCGTCCGTCAACCATATCGAAGATTCCTGCTCCGATAATCACCAGCCCGGCATAGGCAAACATCCGGTCGGCGTTGGCCGCGCGTGCATAGCCGAAGAAGATCGCCGCCACTATATTGATCAGCAGACCAATAAACGTGAGTGTGTTCGGCGAGATGCGCGACAAGGCCAGACCGTTGACGATCTTTTGCAGCAGCCAACCGCTACCTTTGCCGAATGCGCTTGTCCAGGTCATCTCTTTGCGAAAAGAACAGTCTAGCGCAGCGGGCCCGGAGCAAGGCCCTGTTCTGCGATCTATTGTTCTACGGTCTGTAGCTGTGCGGTCTCTAGCTGTGCGGCTTGGTGTGGTGCGAATTACTGGAGACTTCGCACGATCAGGTTTTCAAACTGCTCCTGACGGCCGGAACGCGGGGCCGGGTTCAGCTCCTTCTCCTCTGCCTTCGCCGCGATCGCATCGAGCGACATCTCGCCCTTCAGCATTGCCTGACTCTCCGGTGTCTTCCATCCGGCATACCGCGCCGCTACCTGCTCGGCGAGCATGCCCTCTTCGACCAGCCGTGCCGCATTCAGGAATGCTCGGGCACACAGGTCGACTCCACCGATGTGCGCATGGACAAGATCCTCCGGCTCAAAAGACTGCCGCCTAACCTTTGCGTCGAAGTTCATCCCACCCTTGCCCAGGCCGCCCGCCAGGATCACGTGAAACATCGCCATCGTAGTCGCACCCACGTCGTTCGGAAACTGGTCGGTGTCCCAGCCCAGCAGCGGGTCGCCCCGATTGATATCGAGCGAACCCAGGATGCCCAGGCTTGCAGCCGTTGCGATCTCGTGCTCGAAGCTGTGCCCGGCCAGCAGCGCGTGGTTCGCCTCCAGGTTCACCTTCACCTCGTCCTCTAAACCGAAACGCTTCAGAAACCCATACACGGTCGCCGTGTCGAAATCGTACTGGTGCGCCGTTGGCTCCTTCGGCTTCGGCTCAATCAGAATCTGCCCCTTGAAGCCGATCTTGTGCTTGTACTCCACCACAAGCGTCAGGAAGCGGCCAAGCTGCTGCATCTCCTGCCCGAGGTCGGTGTTCAGCAGTGTCTCGTAGCCCTCGCGTCCGCCCCAAAGCACGTAGTTCTCGCCGCCGAGCGCCTTCGTCACGTCCATGCAGTGCTTCACGGTTGCCGCGCTGTAAGCGAACACATCCGGATCAGGATTCGAAGCCGCCCCGGCCATGAACCGCGGGTGCGAAAACAGGTTGGCCGTACCCCACAGCAGCTTCGCCTTCGATGTCGACATCTTCGCCTGGAGGTACTCGGCGATCTCATGGAAGTTGCGCAGCGACTCCCGCAACGACTCGCCCTCCGGCGCGATATCTCGGTCGTGAAACGTATAGAACGGCAGGTCCAGCACCCGAAACAGGTCGAACGCCGCGTCTGCCTTGTTCCGTGCCGCCGCCATCCCGTCAGCACGGTTCATCCACGGTCGGTTGATCGTCGCCGAGCCGAATGGGTCGCTCCCATTCATCGCCAGGCTATGCCAGTACGCCACGGCAAAGCGTAGGTGATCGCGCAACGGGCGCCCAAGCACCACACGCTCGGCGTCGTACCAGCGGTACGCCATTGCACTCTTGCTCTCCACGCCTTCGAAGCGGACTATAGGAAATTGGCTGAACACGGTTTGGCTCACTAGGCTGCCTCCAGAAACTGACCTTTGAACAATAAAACAGCGAACCGAATCGCCGTTGAAGTTGAGGATATACGGACGCTACACCCGAGCAGGCAGATGGGCCACCGGTGCGCTTCTTACCTCTGCCCGCATAAGGGCCCGCAGGAAACTAATCCCACCGCTACTCTTCAGGATCGTGAATTGTCGCGAGCTTTAGAACCTCGAGCTCGCGTTTTCCATTGGGAGTCACCACCGTTGCCACATCCCCGATCTCTTTCCCGACCAAAGATCGGCCAATCGGCGATGTTGTCGAGATCAGGCCCTTGGCGACGTCCGACTCCTCGCTCGTCACCAGCTTGTAGGTAAGCTTCTCATTCTTGGTCGAGTCGAAGACCACCACCGTAGATCCAAAGCCCACCTTGTTATGCGGGATGTTCGCCAGGTTCACCATCGCGAGTTCACCCATGCGCTTTTTCAATTGACCGAGCCGGGCATTCACAAATTCCTGCCGCTGCTTGGCCGAGTGGTATTCGGCGTTCTCGGAAAGGTCGCCCAGGGCGACAGCCTTCTTGATCTCCGCCGGGAGCTCGGTCGTCAGCTCATATTCCAGCTGCGTGATCTGTTCCTGGAGCTTCTTCTTAATATGCTCGGGCATGGCGCTCTTTGCTTTGCCAGCCAGCGCGCAAGGGTGCGCAAAGTGGCGGCGAGGGAGTGAAAAGAAGATTATACGGGCGTCAGCAAGCCCGAGACCGATCGCCGCAACCGGAGCTGCCCCACACCCCGAACTACCGAGCCCACCTCTGGTCAAAGATCCGAAGGCGGCGGAAGAAGAACCGGCGTGCGCATCCTCATAAAAGCCTCGAGCAAAAGCACTGCGGCCACCTGGTCGATCACAGCGGTGCGTTCCTTCCGTCCGCTCTTGCTCCGGCGTGCCGGACGCGATTGGTTCAGCAGGTTGTGAGCTTCCGCGGTTGTCAGGCGCTCGTCCAGCAGATGGAGGCGGAGCCCCCGATCCTGCTTCCGCAGCGCGTCCGCAAAAGCCTGCGTCTTGGCTGCTTGCCGACTCAGCTCGCCCGAGGCATGGAGCGGAAGACCGATCACCACCTCGGCGACCGCATGCTTCCGAACCACTCGCGCAATCGACTTCAGATCCGCTCGCAGACTGGTCCGCTCAAGCGTAAACAGAGGCTGCGCTGTGTATCCCAGAGGATCCGAGAGCGCCAGCCCTATCCGGCGATCTCCGATATCCAACGCAAGTATCCGCGATGGAGCAGCCTCGGTGCCGGAGCTTGCTAATTCCTTGCCGTCGGGCGGCCACCCGGACTCAATACGATCCGTCACCCTGTCAGTCCATCCGCGTCAAAACACGAGCAGTCGCGCGAGGCAGTTTCCATCCGGTTGTCATCGGTTTTGGATGGCCAGCTTTCCGGCTGTGGCCTGGGCCGTTCGTAGCGGTGTTGTCTAGCGTCGCCGTTTGTACGTCCCTGCGCCTTCATCGTCCAGCTGGCTCGGCTTGTGCGCTTTGGTTTTGATTGATTCTCTCCCACAAACGCCGTGACGAAAGCCACAGATGGTCCGGGATGGGGTAAACGAGATCTGCAATCAAGAGAATGAGCAGGGATACAGTTTGAATCTGGCCACCGAAGCGGACATCGTGTCGAACGAAAAGGCTGAACGGAGCAAAGAGGGGAACAAAACACAGAAACAGCGCGGTCAGGCCGGGAACAATCACGCCCCGACGCTGCGCTTCAAACGCTACCAGGCATAGAGCTGCCCACGGGGCATAAAGGTACACGAGGGTGTAATCGAACGAATTCGGCGGCAGCCCCACCGCCATGATCATGATGTAAAGAATCTGGTTTGCTACCGGCATGCGAAGCGCCCGTCCGAAAAAGAGCGCTAGAGCTATGCAGCCTGCAATCCCGTAATACGGATGCAACCAATTCTGGTAAGTGAAGCCTAGTTCCCGTCCGACCACTTTGGTCAGTGCAAAAAAGGAATGGTCCATGCCAACATCGGCCACGCGAGCCGGGATGGAATAGCTCTGCTGGTAGTTTGCGACTGTGTGATTGAAGCCGTGAAATGCGATCGCAATCGTTGGCCCCGCGAACCAGAGGGACAGCAATGTCGCGGTTGCGGCTGCAACCAGAGCGAGCGCGAGGGCACCGTAGCTACGGCGCTGCAGCAGCAGCCCGCAGAAGATGACAGGGAATATCTTGATAGATGCTGCTATGCCCAGAAGGACGGCGGCAGCACCATCGCGACCTCGCAAGTAAAGGTACAAACCGCAGAAGACGGCGATCCAGACGACTAACTCGATATTTCCGCGTTCGATCATGAAATGAACGGGAAACGCTGCTGCAAGCATTACAAAAGCAATGCCCGCTGCAATCCGGCGTTCAACGCCGCGCAGTTCGAGAACACAGAACAGACCCCAGGCAAGCCCGATACTCCAAGCAGCCGCGAGTGCTACAAATGCCAGAATATAGTGCCAGAGATGGTAGAAGCACCAGTACACCATCGCGGCAGGAGCAGGGTAGGAGAAATAAGATAGATCTCGGTCCGCGTACTGCTTGAAGAACTCCGGCTTGTGGAAGAAACGATGAAAACGGATGAAGTAAGTGCGGTAGTCCGTAAAACGATCCCAGCTCCTATGGATAAAGGGGCTGGAATATGCCTGGCTATGTCCGAGGCGATAATGAATAAAGCATGAGATCCAGGTGGCTGCAGTGTAAAGCAGGAACACGGTAAAGAACACGCCCAGGGAGCGAGGCAAAGTGAGCTTGGAACTTCCGACAGGGCATTGGCTGGTCATATCTGGCTCATTCTGTAAGGGCGGGTACTGGTTATGCTACTACCGCGGACTTGGACAACAAGACGCCACTCGAAAAGGGCCGCTA
>JAABUZ0100002687.1_pt1 | contig 28683 bp, 20 predicted proteins | sample 5562091 | NCBI WGS metagenome assembly JAABUZ01 (sample SAMN12813069, study PRJNA571459) | rock metagenome | isolation source: Antarctica rocks | place: Antarctica: Victoria Land, Linnaeus Terrace sud | collected 2015-12-21 | reverse complement strand
GTCCTGGTCGGTCACCGCGCGCATCACGGTGCGGATGTCGAAGGGCTTCTTGCGCTGGGGGTTCACGGTCGCGGAGAAGATGTCGCCGACCGTGGTGAAGTCGCTGGCCGGGTGCGTGTGCGGGAAGGCCCGCACGTCCCGCTCGCGCGGGTCGTCGGTGTCGGCCGGCCGGGCCCAGCGCTCGCCGGGAGCGGTGTAGGTGTGCTCGTAGTGGGCGAACAGCAGCTCGCAGGCGGCGGTGAGGTTCGGCGCCCAGTACTGCGCCTGGCCGTTCGGGCCCATGATCCGGTCGTAGCCGCCGATCCCGAAGTTGTCCTCGGCCGAGACGCCCCCGGAGTAGTCCAGGGAGTGCTTGCCGGTGAGCACCATCGCGCTGTCGGGGGTCATGACGAGGATGCCCTTGGTGTGCAGCAGCATCGTGGCCTCGGCGTTCCAGTAGGGCTGGGCGCCCACGTTGATGCCCGCAACGACGACGTTGACCTCGCCGCCGTCCTGGGTGAAGGTGATCAGCCGGCGCAGCGCGCGCGCCACCCAGTCCATGTTCTCGGTGCCGCTGTCCATGGAGATCCGGGCTCCGGAGGACAGGGCGAACCACTCGACGGGGATGCCCCGCTCCTGCGCCAGGTCGAGCGCCGCCATGACGAGGGCGCACTCCGGCTCGGCCACGGTGCCCAGCGCCTTGGTGGGGTCGCCGAACAGCGCCACCCGGTCCATGCCCTCCGGGTAGCGCGGCGTCGGCGTGCTCACGACGCCGGCCACGATGCCCGCGGCGTTGCGACCGGGCGGCCGGTCCACCGGCGACAGCCGCCCTCCGGGGTCCAGGTCGTGCTCGACGAACGTGCCGTCCGGGCCGGTCAGCAACGGCACCAGCTCGTACGGGTAGACGGTGCCGCGGGCGCGGGAGCGCAGGACCTTCTGGGTGTACTCATCCAGCGGGCGCATCGGCTCGGTCGGCCGGTCGGTCACCGCAATGCCTACACCGGCACCGGGCCGGAAGGAGAAGCGCACCGCCACGTCCCGCGGCGGGGAGCCAGAATCCTCCTGCAGCCTGGACAGCAGCACGATCTCGTCGAGCCCCGCCCCGACCGTCAGCGGAGCGGTGGCGCGTACGAAGCTGGCGACCTCTGACAGCGGCAGCTCGATGGAGGGCCAGGCGTAGAGGAAGATCCGGTTGTGGTCGAGCCGCCGGGCGGTCCCCCGCTGCGCTTGTGCCCGCCGGATGCCGTCGAGGCAGGTCGCCAGCAGCCGCTCGATGGCGGGGAACCCGATGATCTCCCCGTGGGCATCGCGCTGCGGCGTGACGTCCCGGACCTCCGCCATCGCGACGAGGCGCTCGTCGGCCGCGTTGTCCTTGGCGACCACGTGGAACAGGTAGGTGTCCTCGGCCGACGGCAGGCGACTTCCGTGGAAGTTCTTGAGCCGCCACAGGTCGAGCCGCTGTCCGGTGAGCGGGTGCAGGCCGCGGATCACCCGCTCCTCCTCCGGGCCGTCCGCGGCGGGCCGGAAGGTGAGGTGCTCCACGTCCCCAGCCGGTGTGCACACCGTGAACGTGACGCGGCGCACCCGGCCGAGCGAGGGCTCCTGCGCCAGCACCTGTCGCAGCTGCGCAGCCACGTCGTCGGTGTCGGCGGGCCGGTCTGGCCAGGACAGGTACAGGTCGACGACCAGCGCCGTTCCGGCGTCGCCCTCGTCCAGCGCGCCGGCCGAGGCGAGCGCCTGCCGCAGGTCGGCCAGCTTGACCATGAGGCAGACCAGGTGCAGCTGATGACCGCTGAGCTCGAAGTTCCCGGTGACGCAGGGCCGGCCGTCGAGCCGGGAGGACCGCACGTCTCGAAGGTCTCGCACCCGGTAGTACCGGCGGGTCAGGACCTCCAGGATGAGCTCCGGGGCGGGGCCGGGCGAGCCGAAGCGCTGGGCGAGCAGCCGGATGAGCGGCTCGGGGCTGGCGACCAGGGCCTCGATCCGCTGCATGTGGTCGGCAGAGCCGCCGGGGTCGGAGCCCTCCGGGTCGGAGCCCTCCGGCTCGGAGCCCTCGGGGTCGGCGTGCTCGGTCAGCTCGGCGAGCAGCCGCTCCGCGCCCGCGAGGACGTCCTCACGGGCCTGCAGTACCAGCGCCTGGTCGAAGTGGCGGTACCGGACGGCCCTGGCGAGGTCGCCGATCACGGGATAGCGCAGCTGGGTGGCCACGATGAGCCGGTCGAGCACGGCCGCCACACCCGTGCGGGTCTGACCGCTCGGCAGCTCACCGGCCGTCAGCCAGCGGTCGAGCAGCGCGCTCACCACGGGAAGCTGGATCACGGCCCGCTGCTGCGCCAGGAAGATGCGGTAGACGGCGTCCTCCAGCGCCGGGCTCGGCTCGAGGTCGGCGACGCCGTAGTGGACCAGCGCGCGCGCCAGCCGGGCCCGGAAGCCCTCCGGGAGGCCCTCCCGCTCCAGGTCCAGCGAGTGCAGGTAGGCGTGGAAGTACTCGCGCGGGCTGTGGACCTGCTCGTCGGTGGCCTCCTCAGCGCTCGTCGGCCGGTTGCGCGAGAGCTCGCAGAGGTCGGCGAAGGTGGTGAGCGCGGCCAGCTCACCCTGCAGGAGCTCAGGGTCGTCCACCGGCAGGTCCGCTCGGGCCCTGGCGTAGTCCGCAACGAGCTCACGGCCGTGCTGAGCGCTCACGTCGTAGCCGCTGATCAACGCCTGCAGCACCGCCAGCAGCGCCAACGCGGTGCTGCGCGCGTCGTCCTTCGTGCCGGTCGCCGGCGGCGGCAGCGCCACCCGCTCTCCCTCGGCGCGTTCGGCGATGTCACCCTCCCGGTCCAGCCTGAGCAGGGCCGCACCGGCGTCGACCTGGGCGTTGACAGCGGCGAGCACCTCGCGGACCCGCCCGGCGTACGGCGCGCGCACCGGGGTCTCCATCTTCATGCTCTCCAGCACCACGACCGTCTCGCCGGCTCCGACGGACTGGCCGACAGCTACCTGCACCGAAACCACAACGGCCGGGGCCGGGGCGCGCAGGACCCCCGCCTCGTCCTGGGTGATGCGGTGCGACGTCCCGTCGACCTCGACGAGGTGGGACGTCGCGCCGTGCACGGCGACGACGTGATGGCGGTCCGCACCGACGCCGAGCCGGCTCTCCAGGGGGCTGAGCCGGTCGATCTCGACGTCGCACACCTGACCGTCGAGCCCGACGCGGTACCGGACCCCGCTGACCTGCTTGACGTCCAGCCGGTACACCTGGCCGCGGTAGCTGAGCTCGACGGCGTGGCCGACGTCCTGGCCGGCCCGGGGCCGTCCACCACGGGCCGACGCCAGGAAGGCGGCCCGCTCGGCGGCCTGCTCGGCGTCGTGCACGTCGACCGCCACGCTGATGAGGGCTGCGTGGGCGTACCGGGTGCTACCGGACCGGGCGGTGCCCACCCGGTCCAGCCACGCTGTGTCGACTGTGCCGGCCACCACCTCCGGGCGGTCCAGCAACTCCAGCAGGAACGACTTGGTCGTGGTCCCGCCCCGCAGCACGACGGTGGTCTCGCGCAGCGCGCAGCGCAGCCTGGCCAGGGCCTCGGGGCGGTCCCGGCCCCAGGCGACGACCTTCGCGACCATCGAGTCGTAGTCCGGCGGGATCACCTCGCCGACAGCGATGCCGGTGTCCACGCGCACGCCGGGCCCGGAGGGCAGGTGCAGCAGCTCCACCGTGCCCGGGGCGGGCGCGAAGTCCTGGTCGGCGTCCTCGGCGTTGAGCCGGGCCTCCACGGCGTGCCCGAACTCCGGCGGCGGGTCGCCGACCAGGCGCTCGCCGTCCGCGAGCTGGATCTGGAGCTTGACGAGGTCCAGCCCCGTCGTCGCCTCGGTCACCGGGTGCTCGACCTGCAGCCGCGTGTTGACCTCGAGGAAGGTGAAGACCTCCTGCTCGGGCTGATAGAGGAACTCCACGGTGCCCGCACCGACGTACCCGGCCGCCTTCACCAGCGCGCTGGCCGCGGTACGGAGCCCCGCGTCCTGCTCCGGGCGCAGCACGGGCGAGCTGGACTCCTCGATGAGCTTCTGGTTGCGCCGCTGGACCGAGCAGTCGCGCACCCCCGGGGCCCACACCACCCCGTACCGGTCGGCGAGGACCTGCACCTCGATGTGCCGGCCGCCCTCCACCAGCCGCTCGAGGAAGACCACCGCGTCGCCGAAGGTGCGCCGTGCCTCTGCCTTCGTGCGCTCGAAGGCCTCTGGCAGCTCCTGCTGCGTGCGCACGACCCGGATCCCGCGGCCGCCGCCGCCGCTGCGTGCCTTGATCATCAACGGGTAGCCGATCGTGGTCGCATGCCGACGGGCGTCCTCCAGGCTCTCGACCGGACCGCCGCTCCACGGTGCCACGGGGACGCCGGTACGCGCCGCCAGCAGTTTGGCCTCGATCTTGTCGCCGAGCCGGCGCATGGCCTCGGGCGGCGGCCCGATGAAGACTACGCCCAGCCCCGCACACAGCTCGGCGAACACGGGGTCTTCGGCCACGAACCCCCAGCCGACCCATGCTGCGTCGGCGCGGCTCGAGCGCAGCGCCCGGCCGAGCTCGGCGTGGTCCAGGTAGGGGCCGGCGGTCCCGACGCTGCGGAGCAGGACCGCTTCGTCCGCAGCGCGTACGAACAGCGCCCGACGTTCGGCCTCGGTGTGCAGCGCGATGGTCCGGATGCCGTAGCTGTGCTGGTCGTTCATCTCCCGCACGGCACGGATCAGCCGCATCGCCGGCTCACCCCGGTTCACCACAGCTATGCGCCCGAACACCGGCTGTACCTCCCTGTCGGTGGACTCAGGCGCGGACCATGCCATGAGCAGGGCCGGCGTCGATAGCGCACCCCGGGGTCGGGCGCCGCTTGCGCGAGACTGGAGGCATGGACACCGGCCCGAGCACGTTCTCCGAGCTGGACCTGAGGCCGGAGCTGCTGCAGGTCCTGCAGTCGCTCGGCTACGAGGAGCCGACCCCGATCCAGCGGGCGGCCGTTCCGCCGCTGCTCGAGCGCCTCGACCTCGTCGGGCAGGCGGCGACCGGTACCGGCAAGACGGCGGCGTTCGCGCTCCCCCTGCTCCAGCGACTGCCCAGCGGCTCGCGAGGCAAGGACCCGAGCGCCCTGGTCCTGGCGCCGACCCGTGAGCTCGCGGTGCAGGTCGCCGAGGCCATCCACCGGTACGGCGAAGGGCTCGGCGCGCGCGTGCTCGCCGTGTACGGCGGCCAGCCGATCGGCCGTCAGCTGAAGGCGCTGGAGCGTGGGGTGGACGTCGTGGTGGCCACCCCGGGCCGGGTGCTGGACCACTTGGCCCGCGGCTCGCTGCGGCTCGACAGCCTTGAGGTCGTGGTGCTCGACGAGGCGGACGAGATGTTCGACATGGGCTTCGCCGAGGACATCGAGGCGATCCTTCTGGCCGCGCCGGTGGACCGGCAGACGGTGCTGTTCTCGGCCACCCTGCCGCCCAAGATCGACCGGCTGGCGCGCCGGTACCTGCGCGAGCCGGTGCGGGTGCAGATCGACCGCGAGGTCACCGTGTCCGGCGAGGCGCCGCTCGTGCGGCACAGCGCGCACCTGGTCAAGCGGGTCGACAAGCCTGCCGCACTCGCGCGGGTGCTGGACATGGAGGCACCCGCAGCCGCGCTGGTGTTCTGCCGTACCCGGGAGGAGGTTGACAGCCTCACCGAGGCCCTCCTCGGCCACGGCCGGCGCACCGAGGCACTGCACGGCGGGATGAGCCAGGAGCAGCGCGACCGCGTCATGGGCCGGCTGCGCGGCCGAAGCGCCGAGCTGCTCGTGGCGACCGACGTCGCTGCCCGCGGCCTGGACGTCGACCACCTGACCCACGTCGTCAACTACAACGTGCCCTCGGCCCCCGACTCCTACGTGCACCGCACCGGCCGGGTCGGCCGGGCCGGGCGCGAGGGCGTCGCGATCACCCTCGTCGAGCCCCGGGAGCAGGGGTTGCTCAAGGCCATCGTCCGCGCGACCGGGCAGCAGGTGCCGCTCGAACCGCTGCCGACCGTCGCGGACCTGCAGGCGCGCCACCTCGTGGCGACGCGGGCCGCCCTGCGCGGCGCGGTGGAGCAGGGCGGCAACGAGGACTTCCGGGCCCTGGTGGAGGGCCTCGCCGAGGATCTTCCGCTGCTCGAGCTCGCTGCAGCCGCCGTACGCCTCGTGCACGAGGCCGGGTCACCCGACCGGGACGCGCCCGAGATCGCGCCGCTGGAGCCCGAGCGCGCCTCCTCCGGCCGGCCCACTGCCCCGCGCACGACCACGAACCGCTCCTCCCCCGCTCGTACGCCGGAGTCCCGGCCGTCGGGGGCCGGGCGCGCCACCGGGCCCCCGGCGCAGGACGGCTACAACCGACGTACCCCCGCGGCCAACGGCATGGCTCGGCTGTTCATCGGGGCCGGGCGCAACGCCGGGGTGCGGCCCCAGGACCTGGTCGGCGCGATCGCCGGCGAGTCGACGCTGTCCGGCCGCGAGGTCGGCGCGATCGAGATAACCGAACGCTTCTCGCTCGTCGACGTGCCGGCGAGCGCCGCGGACGAGGTCGTCGCGGCCCTGCGCAAGAGCGTGATTAAAGGCCGCAAGGCCCTGGTACGACGGGACCGCGACGGCTCGAGCTGAGTTCAACCAGGCTGTGCGAGCGGATCCGCCCGGGCCGGATCGGGATCGGGCACGGACCGCAGACGCCGCTCAGGCTCATCAGGAGCCCGGTCGGCGCCCTCCGTCCCGGACGAAGGGGTCATCGACAGCGGGGTCGACGCACGGACAGCCAGCAGCCGCTCGACGTCGTAGATGCGCACGGTGGTGAGCACCTCCGGCGAGGGATGGGCCAGCACGAGCTCCCCCTCCCGGCGCTGCAGGTGCTTGGCCGCGCCGGTCAGAACGCCGAGTCCGGCGACGTCGATGGAGGACACCTCGCTCATGTCGACCACCACCGACGTCACACCCGCGGCGAAGGCCGCGGCCAGTTGGTACCTCAGGTGCCCGCAGGTGTCCGCATCGAGCGGACCCGCCAGGCGCAGCAGCACCGCGGCCGTCCTCGTCCCGTCCGGCATGACGCTCTCCGTCCCGGTGCTGGTCCCACCAGCACCGCCGCCTCTGTCGTTACCCAGCGGTAGCGACGTGAACCGCACCACTCCCTCTTGCAAGACGGACGTACGGTTTGTTAACGTCCCGTCCGTGCCCAAGGTGTCCGATGACCAGCTCGCCGCCAGGCGCGAGCAGATCCTGGATGCCGCCCGGAGGGCCTTCGCGCGGCTCGGCTACGAGGGCGCCACCGTCAAGGTCCTCGAGGCCGAGGCGGGCCTGTCACGGGGGGCGATCTTCCACCACTTCCGGGACAAGGACGCGCTGTTCCTGGCCCTGGCCGAGGACGACGCCGCCCGGATGGCCGAGGTCGTCGCCAGCTCCGGGCTGGTGCAGGTCATGCGCGAGCTGGAGGGCAAGGACGCCGGCTGGCTCGGGGTGCAGCTCGAGCTGCGCCGGCGCCTGCGTACCGACCCGGGCTTTGCGGCCGGCTGGGAGCAGCGCCAGCACGCCCTGTCCCTGGCGATCGCCGCGAGGCTCGAGCGCCAGCGGGCCGCCGGGGCTGTGCGCGACGACGTCCCCGTCGCACTGCTCGCGGACTTCCTGCGGCTCGTGCTCGACGGCCTGGTCTCCCGACTGGCCGCCGGCATGCCCGTCCACCACCTCAGCGGCGTCCTGGACCTGGTCGAAGACGCCGTCCGGACCCCGCCTGAGCAGCCCACTAGCGTCACCGAGACCGACACGAGGAGAGCGACATGACCAGCCAGGACAGCTTCGGCGCCAAGGGCACGCTGGAGGTGGACGGCACGTCGTACGACGTCTTCCGGCTCGCCACCGTCGAGGGCGCGGCGGACCTGCCGTACTGCCTGAAGGTCTTGCTGGAGAACCTGCTGCGGACCGAGGACGGCGCCGACATCCGGCGCGAGCACATCGAGGCGCTGGCCGCCTGGGACCCCTCCGCCGAACCCGACACCGAGATCGCGTTCACCCCGGCCCGAGTGCTCATGCAGGACTTCACCGGCGTCCCGTGCGTGGTCGACCTCGCCGCGATGCGCGAGGCCATGGCCGACCTGGGCGGCGACCCGAAGAAGATCAACCCGCTGGCTCCGGCTGAGCTGGTCATCGACCACTCGGTCGTCGCGGACAGCTTCGGCAGCCCGGACTCCCTGGCCATCAACGGCACGCTGGAGTACGAGCGCAACCGCGAGCGCTATGAGTTCCTGCGCTGGGGCCAGTCGGCCTTCGACGACTTCGCCGTGGTGCCGCCGAACACCGGCATCGTCCACCAGGTCAACCTCGAGCGGCTGGCGCGCGTCGTGTTCGAACGAGACGGCACCGCCTATCCCGACACCCTGGTCGGCACCGACTCGCACACCACGATGATCAACGGCCTGGGCGTGCTCGGTTGGGGCGTCGGCGGCATCGAGGCCGAGGCGGCCATGCTCGGGCAGCCGGTCAGCATGCTGATCCCGAAGGTCGTCGGCTTCAAGCTCTCCGGTGAGCTGCCCGCGGGCGCGACGGCCACCGACCTCGTGCTCACCGTCACCCAGCAGCTGCGCGCCCACGGTGTCGTCGGGACCTTCGTGGAGTTCTACGGGCCCGGCGTCGCCAACGTGCCGCTGGCCGACCGCGCGACGATAGGCAACATGAGCCCTGAGTACGGCTCGACCTGCGCGATCTTCCCGGTCGACGACGAGACGCTGGCCTACCTGCGCCTGACCGGCCGCTCCGCGCAGCAGGTGGCCCTGGTCGAGGCCTACGCCAAGGAGCAGGGGCTGTGGCACGACCCGTCAGCCGAGCCGAGGTTCACCCAGACGCTCGAGCTCGACCTGGCCACGATCGTGCCGTCCCTCGCGGGGCCGAAGCGGCCCCAGGACCGGGTGCCGCTCACCGACGCAAAGGCGATGTTCCGCACGGCCCTGCAGGACTACGCCGGCCGGCCCATGGAGACCAACGGCGCGAGCCGAGGCACCACGGACGGCGGGGTCGACGAGGCCTCCAACGAGAGCTTCCCGGCCAGCGACCCGGCTGCGGCGTATGAGAGCAAGCCCGAGGACCGGCCCGTCAGCGTCAACACCGGGGATGTGTCGCAGCGGCCGAGCAACCCGGTGCGCGCGACCCTGGCCGGCGGCGACCGGGTCGAGCTCGACCACGGCGCGGTGGCGATCGCGGCGATCACGAGCTGCACCAACACCAGCAACCCCTACGTCATGATCGCCGCCGGTCTGCTGGCCAAAGCAGCGGTCGAGAAGGGCCTGTCGAACAAGCCGTGGGTGAAGACCACGCTGGCGCCCGGGTCCAAGGTCGTGACCGACTACTACGAGAAGGCCGGGCTCAACCCCTACCTGGACAAGCTCGGGTTCAACACGGTCGGCTACGGCTGCACCACCTGCATCGGCAACTCCGGTCCGCTGCCGGAACAGGTCAGTGCCGCCGTCGCCGAGGGCGACCTGGCGGTGGTGTCCGTGCTCTCGGGCAACCGCAACTTCGAGGGCCGCATCAACCCCGATATCAAGATGAACTACCTGGCGAGCCCGCCGCTCGTCGTGGCGTACGCGCTGGCGGGCACCATGGACCTGGATCTCACGACCGAGGCGCTGGGCACCGGCAGCGACGGCCGGCCGGTCTACCTCAGCGACATCTGGCCGTCCCCGGCCGACGTGGCCCGCGTCGTCGGCGACGCGATCACCGAGAAGATGTACGCCGACTCCTACGCCGACGTCTTCGCCGGTGACGCGCGCTGGCAGGCCATCGAGGTGCCGGCCGGCGATGCTTTCGCCTGGGACCCCGAGTCGACGTACGTCAGGAAGCCCCCGTACTTCGACGGCATGTCCCGGGAGCCGGCCCCGCTCACGGACATCACCGGTGCCCGCGTGCTCGCGGTCCTCGGCGACTCGGTGACGACGGACCACATCAGCCCGGCCGGCTCGATCAAGGGCAGCTCACCCGCCGGCGACTACCTGCGCGAGCACGGCGTCGCCCCCAAGGACTTCAACAGCTACGGCAGCCGCCGCGGTAACCACGAGGTCATGATCCGCGGGACCTTCGCCAACATCCGCCTGCGCAACCAGCTCGCGCCCGGCACCGAAGGCGGGGTGACCCTCCTGGACGGCGAGGTCGTCTCGATCTACGACGCCGCCCAGGCGTACGCCGCGCAGGGCACCCCCCTGGTGGTGCTGGCCGGCAAGGAGTACGGCTCGGGCAGCTCGCGCGACTGGGCGGCCAAGGGCACCGCCCTGCTGGGGGTCCGGGCCGTCATCGCCGAGTCCTACGAGCGGATCCACCGCAGCAACCTGATCGGCATGGGAGTGCTGCCGCTGCAGTACACCGGCGGCCACACGGCGGCCTCGCTGGGGCTCACCGGGCAGGAGGTGTTCACCATCGAAGGGGTGGCCGAGGGCGACAGGGTGCCGCGCGAGCTGACCGTCAAGGCCGACAGCACGCGGTTCCGGGTCACGGTGCGCATCGATACGCCGGGCGAGCAGGGCTACTACCGGCACGGCGGGATCATGCCGTTCGTCCTGCGTTCCCTGCTCTAGCACAGCCTGCTCCGGGGCTCCACCGCAGGGAACGTCGGGGGCCCTCCGGCTGTTGAGCAGGTGGGGTCTCGGAGGCCCCCTCTCCCCGACCGCGGAGGACCGCTCATGACGCCCCCCAACACCGCCCGCGCCCTCGCGACCGACCCGGGCCCTGCCGCCGGCTCGGCCCCGCGCGCGCGCGGCTCGGCGCGCAGACGCGCCGGGGGCCCGACGGTCGTCCCGGCGCTGGCCGCGCAGGAGCAGGACATCGCCCCGGTGATCGTCGCCGCGCCGGAGGCTTCGACCGAGGCCGTCCCGGCGAAGGTCGTCGAGCCCGAGGATGACGAGGACGACGAGACCCCGCGGGCCGCGACGGAGGACGACGAGGATGACGACAAGCCGCTGGCCGCGGAGGGCGAGGTCGGCATCTCCACCGACCTGGTCCGCGCCTACCTCAAGGAGATCGGGAAGACCCCCCTGCTGACGGCAGAGCAGGAGGTCGAGCTCTCGCAGCGCATCGAGGCCGGCCTGTTCGCCACCGAGAAGCTCCGGGTCGCCGACGGCCGTCAGGGGCCCAAGCTGGCCGCTGTGGTCAGCCGGGACCTCGGCTGGCTGGTCGCCGACGGCGACCGCGCCAAGCGCCACCTGCTCGAAGCCAACCTCCGGTTGGTCGTGTCCATCGCCAAGCGCTACCTCGGCCGCGGGATGCTGTTCCTCGACCTCATCCAGGAGGGCAACCTCGGGCTCATTCGGGCCGTGGAGAAATTCGACTACACCAAGGGCTACAAGTTCTCGACGTACGCCACGTGGTGGATCCGGCAGGCGATCACCCGGGCGATGGCCGACCAGGCCCGCACCATCCGCATCCCGGTGCACATGGTCGAGCAGATCAACAAGCTCACCCGGGTGCAGCGCGAGCTGCTGCAGTCCTTGGGGCGCGACGCGACACCGGAGGAGCTCGCGGTCGAGCTCGACCTCACCCCCGAGAAGGTGGTCGAGATCCAGGGCTACGCGCGCGAGCCGGTCAGCCTCGAGACCACGATCGGCGACGACCAGGACTCCAACCTCGGTGACTTCATCGAGGACGCCGACGCGCCGATCGCCTCCGAGGTCGTGTCGTACGGCTTGATGCAGGAGCAGCTGAGCGAAGTCTTGCGCTCGCTGTCCGAGCGGGAGGCTGCGGTCGTCAGGATGCGCTTCGGTCTGACCGACGGCCAGCCACGCACGCTGGACGAGATCGGCCGCGAGTTCGGTTTGACCCGTGAGCGCATCCGCCAGATCGAGAGCAAGACCCTGGCCAAGCTGCGGCACCCCTCCCGCTCGCAGAAGCTGCGCGACTACCTCGACTGAGCGCTCCCGGCGCGCCGGCTCCGGCACGCGCCCCGCTTCCCCGCCGGAGGAGTCGGGGGAGTCAGGGGATGATCAGTTGTGAGGGAGTTCACCCGTCCGGAGGTTCCGGAACATCCTCTGGTGGGGCATCGTTGACCCCACATCGGGGTCTCGCGCGCCTCGGGACCTCTCGGACTCGACCAGACCGCGCTCGAGCCACCCGGACCCATCGGTCCGGACCACGAGCACCACCGGGCTCCTGCGCCCGCGCCACCCGAACCGCCGGGCCGACCGGCCCGTGTCACCCGCACCGCCCCGCTACTCGTCCCGTCACCAGCACCCAGGAGTGTCCGCCATGTCGACCGCCGCCAGCCCCGCCGATCTCGTCGAGGCGTTGGTCGTGCGTGCCCAGGCCGAGGGTCAGCTGTCGCTCGCGCAGCTGCGCAACACCTTCGACCAGGCCGGTATCGGGCCGGACGAAGCCCGCACCGTCCTTCGCCGGCTGACCGACGGCGGCATGGTCATCGGCGCCGAGGAGCCCAAGGCGCCCCGCGCCCGGCGTACGACGTCCCGACCCGCCGAGCGAGCTGTGGCGTCCGTGCGGGCGACCGGCCGCACGTCTTCCGCGACCGCCACCGCACTGATCGCCGCGCCGAAGGCGCCCGCTGCCGACGAGCTCGTGGACGTCGTCCTGGCCCCTGGCGACGCCTCGAGCACGGTCGAGATGGTCACGGCATCGGGCAGCGTTGCCGCGGCCGGCCCGCTCGTCGGCACCACGGGCCCCACGAGCGGCGCTGTCGCCGACAGCGCCGAGGCCGACAGCGCCACGACCGTTGCCGACGAGGATGCGCCACTGGCCATCGACGAGCCGCCGCCGGGCATCGACCTGGTGAAGGCCTACCTGCGGGAGATCGGCCGCGTGCCGCTGCTCACCGCCGTCGAGGAGGTCGACCTCGCCAAGCGCATCGAGGCCGGGCTCTACGGGGCCGAGAAGCTGCGCCTGCACGCGACCGGCGAGAGCAAACTGCCGATCGGCGTACGCCGGGACCTGGTCGAGATCGAGCGGGACGGCGGCCGGGCCAAGCGCCATCTGCTGGAGGCCAACCTGCGGCTGGTCGTGTCGTTGGCCAAGCGCTACCAGGGCCGCGGGCTCGACCTGCTCGACCTGGTGCAGGAGGGCAACCTCGGACTGGTCCGCGCCGTCGAGAAGTTCGACTACGCCAAGGGCTACAAGTTCTCCACGTACGCGACCTGGTGGATCCGGCAGGCGCTGCAGCGGGCGCTGGCCGACCAGGGCCGCACGATCCGCGTGCCCGTGCACATGGCAGAGCTGATCACCAAGGTCACCCGGGTGCGGCGCGAGTTGACCCAGAGCCTGGGTCGCGACCCCTCCTCGGAGGAGATCGGGCAGCCGCTGGAGATGACGCCCGCCAAGGTCGAGGAGATCCTCGCCTTCGGTCGCGACACGCTGTCCCTGCAGAGCCCCGTCGGGGACGACGAGGCGACCCTCGGGGACTTCATCACCGACTCCGAGTCCGTCGACCCGGTCGCCGCCGTCGAGATGCAGATGCTCCAGGGGCAGCTCGGCGAGGTCCTGGCCTCGCTGCCGTCCAGGTCCGCGATCGTCGTGCGCATGCGGTTCGGCCTGGACGACGGGCGCCCGCGCACGCTCGACGAGGTCGGGCGGCACCTCGGGCTCACCCGCGAGCGGATCCGCCAGATCGAGCGCGACACGCTGGCCGAGCTGCGGGTCGGTGGCCGCGCCGAGGTCCTGCGCGAGTACGTCGCCTAGCTCCGCGGCGTGCGGCCCGGTGAGGACATCCGCAGCTACCGGCTACGCCGGGGCCGTACGTCGCAGGGCGCCCGGGCGGACCGCGACCGACTGTGGCCCCGTTACGGCTTGGACGCCCGGTGCCCGCTGGACCCCGTCGCCGTCTTCGGCCGGCGAGCCCCCCTCGTCGTCGAGATCGGCTTCGGGATGGGCGAGAGCACCGCGGCCATGGCCGGGGTGCAGCCCGAGGTCGACGTGGTGGCCTGCGAGGTGCATGGAGCCGGTGTCATCGCCCTGCTCAGGCGCGTCGAGGCCGCCGGGCTGACCAACGTCCGGCTGGTCGAGGACGACGCGGTGGTGCTGCTGCGCGAGGCCGTCGCCCCGGCGAGCCTGGCCGAGGTGCGCATCTTCTTCCCCGACCCCTGGCCGAAGGCCCGGCACCTCAAGCGACGGCTGGTGAGCCCGGCCTTCGCCGCGCTGCTCGCCGACCGGCTCGAGCCCGCGGGGCGGGTGCACCTGGCGACCGACTGGGCGCCGTACGCCGAGCACGCCCTGGCCGCCCTCGGCACGGCCCTGGACACCCGCGCCGTCGCCCGACCGGTGGGCAGACCGGTCACCCGGTTCGAGCGGCAGGGCCTGGCGGCCGGCCGCCCGTCGTACGACGTCCTCGCCGTCCAGCGCGAAGGACACCTCCGGCGGTCGGCGCCCTCGCCGCCGTCGGGCAGGATGGGGCAGCACGCTGACCCGTCTGACCTCATACCGCAGGAGAGGCACCCCATGAACGAGTCCATCCGCCAGAACACGACCTTCCCGAGCGGCAAGGACACCGGCCACGGCTACCTCGCGCTGCCGGAGGGCGGGACCGGCCCCGGGGTCATCGTCATCCAGGAGTGGTGGGGCCTGACCGACCACATCGCCGCCCTCGCCGACCGCCTGGCCCGCGAGGGCTTCGTCGCCCTCGCCCCCGACCTGTTCGGCGGCAAGGTGGCCCACGACGCGGACGAGGCCGGCAAGCTCATGACCGAGCTGCCCGTGGACGAGGCCGCCAAGGACCTCGGCGGCGCCGTGGACTTCCTGCTCGGCCACGAGGCCGTCACCTCCGGCAAGGTCGGCGCGATCGGCTTCTGCATGGGCGGCGGCTTCGTGCTGCAGCTGGCTGCGCAGCAGGGCGACAAGATCGGCGCGGCCGTGCCGTTCTACGGCGTCGGGCCCGCTGTCCCGCAGTCCTACGCCGGGGTCACCGCGGCCGTGCAGGGCCACTACGGCGAGAAGGACGACTTCTACCCCGCCGCAGACGCCAAGAAGCAGGCCGAGCAGATCAGCAGCGAGTCCGGCGCCCCCGTCGAGTTCTTCTACTACGACGCCGGGCACGCCTTCCACAACGACGAGAACCTCTTGGGCACCTACAGCGCGGACGACGCCACGCTGGCCTTCAGCCGCGCGGTGAGCTTCCTCAAGGCCAACCTGTCCTAGACACCACAACCCGGTAGGCGTAGGGGCCGCCCCGAACGTCGGAGCGGGCCCTCCCGGCTCGGTCAGTCGGTCGCGCGGACCCAGCCGCTGGTGCTCTTCTTCGCCTGGGCCGCCGCAGGCGCCGGGGCTGCGGCCGGTGACGAGGGGCTGACGCCGGCCTGGCCCAGCCACTGGCGCTGGGTCTCCAGGGAGGCCTCGAGCTCCCCTGTCGGCCGGCCCGCCGCGCGCGCCTTGTCCAGCTTGCCCTCGAGCTCGAGCACCTTCTCGCGCAGCCGCACCACGAACGGCGACTCCTGCTTGGGCGCGGCTGCCGCCGACGCACCGCGGAACTTCTCCTCCACGGCAGCCATGCGGTCCTCCAGGGACCGCATCGCCTCGCGTGGGACCTTGCCGACGGCCTCCCACCGCTCCCCCAGCTTGCGCAGTGCGCTTCGGCCCTTGTCCGCGCCGTTGGCCGGATCCAGCGCCTCGGCCTCGAGCAGGATCGCCTCCTTGAGCTCCTGGTTTCCGCGGTACTGCTCGTCCTGCTCGGCGAAGGAGGCGTTGCGGGCGCCGAAGAAGCGGTCCTGGGCACCCTTGAAGGCAGCCCAGAGGCTGTCCTCGACCTCGCGCGGTGCCCGCCCGGCCGCCTTCCAGTCCGCCATCAGCTGCTTGTACCGGTCCGCGGTCGCCTTCCAGTCCGTCGAGCCCGACAGCGCCTCCGCATCGGCGACCATCTTCTGCTTGCGCTCCTTGGACACCTCGCGCTGCTGCTCCAGCGCCCCGAAGTGCGTCGTGCGCCGCTCGCTGAAGCTCGTGCGGGCTGCGGCGACGCGCTCCCACAGGGCGTCGTCGGTCTTCTTGTCAACGCCGGTGAGCCGTTTCCAGTCCTGGCCGATCGAGCGCAGGCGCTCCCCGGCGTCCTTCCACGACGAGCTGCCCGCCAACGACTCGGCCTCCTCGGCCAGCGCGGTCTTCTGCACGACCGCCTGCTCCCGGGCCGCCGCGCGTACGGCCTTGCCAGCTTCGACTGCCTCCACGGTCACCGCCAGCAGGGCCTCCACCCGGGTCTGCAGCGCCGCGGTGTTGCCCACGGCTGCCGACTTCGGCAGCGTCTCCTGCAACCGCTGGGCGCTGGCGGCCACCTGGCGCGGATCCCCCGCACCGCTGCGCAGCCGCTGCTCGAGCAGCGTCACCTCCGTCGCGAGCTGCTCGAAGCGCCGGACGAAGTGAGCCAGGCCCTCCTCCGGCGTGCCGGCGTGCCAGGACCCGACCTCGCGCTCGCCCTCGACAGTCCTGACCAGGACCGTCCCGTCGTCGGTGACCCGACCCCACTCGCTCATGCTTCTCCTACCTCCGGTGACTGCCGCAGCAGTCTCCCCCATGGCGCGGCAGACTGACGACGTGACCGTCGCAGACCTGCCCGGCGTGCCCGAGACGGTGCTGGCCGCAAACGTGCTGGCGGCCCTTCCTGCCGCGACTCGCGCGCCGCCCTGGCTGTGCCGCGTCGAGGCCGTGCTCTGGTGGCACCGGGCCTCCCCGGCCGCCCGGACGGCCCTGCCGGAGCCACTGCGCGAGCGCGCCGGCCTCCCGCTGACGGTCGGCGCCTTCCTGCGTTACCTGGACACCCCCGTCGGCGCGTATGAGGAGGTGCTCGCCGTCCCGCACCTGCTCGGGCCCCTGCCCCGACTGCACATCCCGTTCATCGCGGTGGACTCCCTGCCCTCCGTGCAGGGCGGCCGGACCCACTGGGACCTGCCCAAGGTGCTCGGCTCCTTCGCACGGTCCGACACCGCCGTACGGGCCGAAGGGACCGGCTGGTGGGCCCGGGCGGAAGCGGCCCCTGTCGGTCCGGCGCTGCCCGTCCTGGGCCGCGTCGGCGACGTGCAGGTCGACGGCGCCGGCCTCGTCCGCAGGTCGACCTCGACGGTGCGGGGGTGGGGACGGCTCGCCCGGGTCGACGTCGACGTCGACCCGGCGTGCTCGCTCGCCGGTTGGCTGCTGCCGGGACGCCATCGCGGGGCCGTCCTGCACGGCCGGGTGCTCGTCGGGCCGGCGCGGTGAGCAGCCCCGACCAGAGGCCGGCGAGCGACCCCGGTGACCCGCAGGAGGCCCGCGGCCAAGGCGTGGACCTCGTCGCGATCCTGTTCGCCTACGTCCTGCCGCTCAGCCTGGTCACCGTCGTGCTGTTCGCCGCGCACCTCGGCGTGATCGCCCTGGCGCTGCTCGGTGTGGAGGCCCTGATCGTCCTGGCCGTCGTGCTCGCCCGACGCCGGCCGCAGCGCGCGGTGGGCATGGCGCCCCCCACCCGGCGGCCGTGGCTCGTCCCGCTCTCGATGGTGCTCGTCGTCGCCGGCGTCGTCGGTGTCGCGATCCTCGCGGCCTCGGCCGGATGAGCGGCATCGACCGGCGGCCGTCGTCGTGAGCAGCGTCGTGTCGTACGCCGGCGCAGTGCTCGGTGCAGCCGTGGTGCTCGCGACGGCGGCGAGCGTCGTGACGACGCTGGTGGTGCCGCGGCGCAGCCGGGACCCGCTGAGCCGCTGGATCGACCGGGCCACCGACCGGGCCTACCGGCTGCTGACCCGCGGCGTCCGCGACTACACCGTGCGGGACAGGCGGCTGGCGAGCCAGGCCTCGACCACCATCTTGGCCCAGCTCGCCAGTTGGCTGCTGCTGTTCCTGATCGGGTTCGCCCTGCTGCTGTGGCCCTTCGACCCGAACGGGTTCGGCCATGCCTGCGCGCAGGCGGGTTCGTCGCTGTTCACCCTCGGCTACGCCGGGCCGGCCGGCAGCACGCTGACCGCCATCGACTACCTGGCCGCAGCCTGCGGTCTGATCGTCGTGGCCCTGCAGATCGGCTACCTGCCCACCCTGTACGGCGCCTTCAACCGCCGCGAGACCGAGGTGACGCTGCTGACCTCACGCGCCGGGACCCCCGCCTGGGGTCCAGAAGTGCTGGCGCGTACCCGGTTCGGCTTCGGGCAGGAGGACGAAGGCGTGGTCATGGACGCCTTCTACCTCCAGTGGGAGCGGTGGGCGGCCGACCTCGCCGAGAGCCACACGAACTATCCGGTCCTGACCCGCTTCCGCTCGCCGTACCCGCTGTCGTCCTGGCTGGTCGGGCTGGTCGCCGTACTGGACTCCGCCGCCCTCTGGGTCGCCCTGTCGCCGAGCCGGGCTCCGGTGGTCGAGGCGCGCCTGTGCCTGCGGATGGGCTTCGTCGCGCTCCGGGCCATCGCCGAGAGCGTCGGGCTGCCCGCAGAGCACGACCCGGACCCCGACAGCACGCTCCAGCTGACCTACCAGGAGTACCTCAGCGGGATCGACCGCCTCGTCACCGCGGGCTTCGTGATGGAGCGCACCCCGGAGCAGGGCTGGCCCGACTTCCGCGGCTGGCGGGTCAACTACGAGGCGGTGGCGTACGCCCTCGCGTGGCGCACCGACGCCGTACCCGGCCCATGGACCGGTCCGCGGCGCACCGGCGACGCGACGCTGCCGCCGGTCCGGCCGCCGAACCGCACCCCCACGCCGCACGGCACCGACTCGGTGCCGGGAGCGTCCGGACCGGGTCCGCGCTGAGCTACCGGGCTACCAGTCCGGGCGCAGGGGCAGGCCGGCGACGCCGCCGGGGCTCTTGACCGCCAGCACCTGGTGGAGCTGGATCGCACCGCGCTCGAACCCGAGCCGCGAGCCGGCGAGATAGAGCGCCCAGACGCGCGCCGTGCCCAGACCGACCTCGGCGACGGCCTCGTCCCAGTGCTCGTCCAGGTTGTCGCACCAGGCCTGACAGGTCAGCGCGTAGTGCTCGCGCAGGTTCTCCTCGTGGCGGACCTCCAGCCCGGCCCGCTGCAGGTCACGCACGATGCGCCCGACGCCCGGCAGCTCGCCGTCGGGGAACACATAGCGCGGGATGAAGCCGCGCTTGCTGATGGGGGCCGAGTGGTCATCGGGCCGGGTGATGCAGTGGTTGAGCAGTCGGCCCTGCGGCACGAGCTTGTCGGCCAGGAACGCGGCGTACGCCGGGATCTGGGCGATGCCGATGTGCTCGGTGAGGCCGATGGAGCTGATCGCGTCGAACCGGTCCTCGCGGACGTCGCGGTAGTCGCTGTACCGGATGTCGACCTGGCCGGTCAGCCCGGCGTCGGCAACCGCCTTCTGCCCCCACTCGGCCTGCTGGCGCGACAGGGTCGCCGCGACGACCTGGACGCCGTACCGCTTGGCTGCGTGCAGGGCCATTCCGCCCCAGCCGCAGCCGACGTCGAGCAGCCGCATCCCGGGCTCCAGGGCGAGCTTGCGGCAGACCAGGTCGAACTTCTCCGCCTGCGCCTGCTCGAGCGTCGCCTCGGGCGAGGTGTAGACCGCGCAGGTGTAGGCCATCGACGCACCCAGTACCCAGCGGTAGAAGGCGTTGCTGACGTCGTAGTGGTGGGCGATCGCCAGCGCGTCGCGGCCACGGCTGTGCCGGCGCAGCCCGGACAGGTACCTCTTGGCGCCCACCTCCTGGGGCGGCGGCTCGACCCAGTGCACCGCCTCGCGGCCGAGCGAGCCCAGCACCTGGAGGCGCTCGGCCCAGCTGAGGTCGGCCATCTTGGTCTTGGCCAGCGCACGCAGCAGCGTGTAGTGGTCGGGCGCGTCGGCGTCGAGCTCGCCGGAGATGTACGCCCGGGCCATGCCCAGCTCACCGGGGGCCGAGACCAGGTGCGACAGGGCCAGTGGGCTCTGGACGCGCAGGACCACCTGGGCGTTGGCGGGTCCGGCGGCCGAGCCGTCGTAGGCCTCGACGCGGGTCTGCCGCGGCAGCACACTGGCCAGGGCCTCGGCCACGGGGATGCGGGTCATCGTCAGCTCTCCTACCTGCGCTCGACGCACTTGGCGTAGAGGTCGAGCAGTCGTCCGTCGGGGTCGTAAGCCTTCTTGAGCAGCTCGTACACAGTCCCGTTGTAGAGCCGCCAGAAGTGCTCGCGTTCGTAGAAACTCGTGCTGTACAGGGACTTGCGGCCGCCGAGATCGTCGACGAGCCGCTCCACGAGCCGGTTGTGCGTGCCGTCCGGCTCGCCCGCCGACAGGGCGACCGAGGACCAGAAGCCCACGTTGACGTACAGCACGTCGGGGTCGAGGCGGTAAAGCTCCCAGACGTCGTCGGCCCTGCGCTGGCGCAGCGGGCAGAACCACACCGGCTCGATCGGGACGTCCCGGGCGAAGGCGTCCATGAACTCCGGCAGCCGGGCGATGGGCACCTCGACGTCCTGCACGACCTCCTCGCGCTCCGGCAGCCCGCGCCGGCGGTCCCAGCGCGCCTTCCACCGGTGCCGCTGCTCGAAGGCCACCAGCTTCCACCACACGTCGCTGCGCAGGTAACGCCGCGGGATCCATCGGCGCACCCTCGGGTCCTGCGCGCCGAACGCCCGCGAGCACCAGAACCAGTCGGTGTCCCAGCGCCACAGGTAGTCGCGGACGCTCAGCCAGTCCTGCGTCTTGTCCTGCACCGACCGGTAGTAGATCCGCTGCCCGGTGTAGTCCGACAGCTGCGGCGCCTGCTCGGCCCAGGTGCCGAGGCTCACGTACACCTCGTCCGGACCGAACCAGGTGCCGTCGACGAAGGCCACCGGCCGCGCTTGGTAGGACGCGGTGGCACAGACCTGTGCCATGAGCTCGGCGGCTTCGGCGGTCGAGCCGACCCGCACGTGGCGCAGGTGGACGTACGGCCGCACTGGCTCGAGCTCGATGCGCAGCCTCAGCGCGTAGCCCAGGGTGCCGTAGCTGTTCGGGAAGCCGAAGAACAGCTCCGGTTCGAGCTCGCGGCTGCAGTTGAGGACGCGGCCGTCGCCGGTGAGCACGTCCATCTCGAGCACCGACTCGTGCGGGGTCCCGTTGCGAAAGCTCGAGCTCTCGATGCCGAGCCCGGTGACGGCGCCCCCGAGCGTGATCGTCTTGAGCTGCGGCACGACCAGCGGCATCAGCCCGTGCGGCAGCGTCGCGTCGACCAGGTCCTCGTACGTCGTCATCCCCAGCACGTCCGCGGTGCGCGCCTCGGCGTCGACAGAAAGCACGCCGCTGAAAGCGCTGACGTCCAGCCGCGGGCTGTCGCTGCCGGCGCGCGTGCGGAACAGGTTGGAGGTGCGCTTGCCCAGCCGGACTGGCGCCCCGACGGGTAGGCCCGCATAGGCCTCGACCAGCCGGCGGACGGCACCGGCGTACTGCTGCGGCAACCCGGCCTCCCCGATCGTGGACCTGTTCAAGGACCCTACGCCCGAGGTACTCGCCGGGCGTACGCACCCTCCCGCGCGCGCGTTCGGCGTGGCGCCAGGCCCCACCGGCCGGCCCGCGGGGCTTGGCGACACCGGGGGTGAGCTGTTCCTGTCGGAGATCCCTGCCACATTGGGGCCATGACCCCGCCGCCCAGCACCGACCTCGTGGACCCCGCGGGCCTGGACCTGCGCGGCGACGCCGAGCGCGTGCTGCAGGCTCTGGCCGGAGCGACCACGCAGCTGCGCGAGGACCAGTGGACGGCCATCGAGGCCCTGGTGGTGCAGGCCCGGCGAGCCCTGGTCGTGCAGCGGACCGGGTGGGGCAAGTCAGCGGTCTACTTCGTCTCGACCGCTCTGCTGCGCGCCCGCGGCGCCGGACCGACCGTCATCATCAGCCCGCTGCTCGCCCTCATGCGCAACCAGGTGAGCGCCGCCGAACGGGCCGGGATCCGCGCGGTCACCGTCAACAGCAGCAACGTCGAGCAGTGGCGCGAGGTGTACGACGCGGTGCAGAGCGGCACGGTGGACGTCCTGCTGGTCAGCCCGGAGCGGCTCAACAACCCGGGATTTCGCGACGAGGTGCTCCCAGAGCTGGCGGCGACTGCCGGACTGGTCGTGGTCGATGAGGCCCACTGCATCTCGGACTGGGGCCACGACTTCCGGCCCGACTACCGACGGTTGCGGACCCTGCTGGCCGAGCTGCCGGCCGGGACGCCAGTGCTGGCGACCACCGCAACCGCCAATGCGCGGGTCGTCGACGACGTGGCCGACCAGCTCGGTCGTGACACCCTGGTCCTGCGCGGTGGGCTCGACCGCACCTCCTTGCACCTGCACGTCGCCGTCCTGCCCTCCCCCGCGCACCGGCTCGCCTGGCTGGCCGAGCACCTGGAGCGCCTACCGGGCAGCGGCATCGTCTACACGCTGACCGTCGCTGCCACGGACGAGGTGGCCGCCTTCCTGCGCTCACGGGGCATCAGCGCCTCGGCGTACTCGGGCCGCACCGACGATGCGGAACGGCGGGCAGCCGAGGACGACCTGCTCGGCAACCGGGTCAAGGTGCTGGTGGCCACCAGTGCCCTCGGTATGGGCTTCGACAAGCCCGACCTGGGCTTCGTCGTCCATCTGGGCGCGCCGGCGTCCCCGATCGCCTACTACCAGCAGGTCGGCCGGGCCGGGCGCGGTGTGCTGCGCGCGGAGGTCGTCCTGCTGCCCGGGGCGGAGGACGAGGCGATCTGGCGCTACTTCGCCTCGCTCGGCTTCCCGGCGCAGGAGCAGGTGCGGGCCACCCTGTCCGCCCTGACGAGCACGCCGCTGTCGACGGCTGCATTAGAGGCGCGGGTGGACCTGCGGCGTACCAGGCTGGAGACCATGCTCAAGGTCCTCGACGTGGACGGCGCCGTGCGGCGGGTGAAGGGTGGCTGGACGGCGACCGGCCAGCCCTGGTCCTACGACGGCGAGCGCTACGCCCGGGTGGCTGCCGACCGGGCGGCCGAGCAGCAGGCGATGCGGGACTACGTCGCCACCACGGGCTGCCGCATGGAGTTCCTGCGTCGTCAGCTCGATGACCCCGGCGCGGCGCCCTGCGGGCGGTGCGACCGGTGCACCGGACAGGCGCTGCCCCTGCAGGTCAGCCCGGCGGTGCTCGCGGCTGCGTGGGACCGGCTTCAGCAGCCGGGCGTCGAGATCGAGCCGCGCAGGCTCTGGCCGACCGGCATGGACACGGTCGGGGTGGGGCGGAAGGGCAAGATCCCAACCGAGCGGCTGGCCGAGCCCGGCCGGGCTCTGGGTCGCCTGTCCGACCTCGGTTGGGGCAGCCGGCTACGGCAGGTGCTGGGCGCCGAGGACGGTGAGGTGCCCGAGGACGTGCTGCGGGGCGTCGTCCAGGTGCTCGCCGGCTGGGGGTGGGCGCAGCGGCCGGCCGGCATCGTGGCCCTGCCCTCGGCGTCGCGCCCGAGGCTGGTCGCCTCGCTGGCCCAGCGGCTCGCCGAAGTCGGTCGGCTCCCGCTGCTCGGGACCCTCGAGTCCGCGCGGGACCCCGCGGGGGGCCACGGGAGCAACAGCGCCCAACGGCTCCGCGCCGTTGCCGGGTCCTTCGTCCTGCCACCGTCCCTCGCGCTCGACGGGAGCGCCGTGCTGCTCGTGGACGACCGGACCGATACCGGCTGGACGCTGACGGAGGCAGCGCGGTTGCTGCGGGACGGGGGCTCGGGACCGGTGCTCCCGCTCGTGCTCGCCGTCGACGCCTGAACCAGCCACTAGCCTGTCGGGCATGAACCTGCTCCGCAGCTCGGTCAACGCCTTGCTGGTGCTGCTGATCATGACGCTCGGCACGGTCGCGATCTACGTGATCGTGCACGTCGCGGGTGGCCAGCTGAACCCCGGCAACAGCAACACGCCGAACGCGACCGTGCCGGGTCCGCCCGCGTACAAGTGACCTGGTCGGCCGCCTCGCTGGGTAACTGGAGCGGCCGGACCGTGGTCGTCACGGGTGCCAACTCCGGGATCGGTCTGGAGGCTGCGACCACCCTCGTGCAGCACGGGGCCCACGTCGTCCTGGCCTGCCGCGACGCCCAGCGCGCGGCGCGGGTGCGGGACCGCCTGCCCGGTCCAGGTAGCGCGAGCGTCCGGGCGCTGGACCTCGCCGACCTCGACGATGTCGCCCGCTTCGCGGCCGAGACCGCCCGGCAGCACCCGAGCCTGGACGCGCTGGTCTGCAACGCGGGCATCATGGGCGGTGCGATGCTCGGCACGGTGCAGGGCCACGAACGGCAGATGGGCACCAACCACCTGGGACATGCCCGGCTGGTCGCTGGGCTGTTCACGCCGCTGGAGAGCGCTCACGGTCGGGTCGTGACCGTCTCGAGCATCGCAGCCCGCAGCGGGAGGCTGTCTGCGTCGATGACGCAGGACGACCTGCTCAGCCCGCCGGGCTACCAGAGCCAGGCCGTGTACGCCAACACCAAGCAGGCCAACCTGCTGTTCGCCCAGGAGTTGCACCGCAGGGTCGGCAGCCGGGTCGCGAGCGTGGTGGTGCACCCAGGACTGAGTTGGACGAACCTGTTCGTGCGGCAGTTGCGGGAGGACGGCAAGGGCTGGCTCGTTCCGATCGCCAAGGTCGTCGGACCCGTCGCGCTGCAGTCGGCGAAAGCTGGGGCGGCGCCGACCTTGCGCGGCCTGGACCCGGCCACGCCCTCGGGCTCCTTCGTCGGCCCCCGACGCCTCAACCAGTTCCGCGGGCCGCCCGAGCTCCTCGAGGTGTACTCGACCGCCACCGACCCAGCCACTGCTGCGCGGCTCTGGGAGCTCACCGAGCAGATCGTCGGGATCCCGCTGCCACGGTGACGCCGGTCTCGATAGAGTCCTCGGCCACCGACCCGCTCCCGGGTTGAGGTACTGACTGCCTCGATCACGGCCCGAACTTGGAGAGCGCTGATGCGCCGAGTGACCGCGGGCTTGTTCTCCTCCCTCGACGGAGTCGTCGAAGCACCCAACCTGTGGCAGTACGACAGCTTCGACGGCGAGCTCGGCGCCGAGATGACAGCCATGATGGACCGCACCGACACCGTGCTGCTCGGTCGAGTCAGCTACCGGGAGTGGGCCGGGTACTGGCCGGCGGCCGACGCAGGGGACCCCTTCGCGGCTTTCATCAACCCCGTGGAGAAGTTCGTCGCCTCCACGACCCTCACCGGTGATCTGGCTTGGCAGAACTCGCACCTCATCGACCGCGGTCTCGAAGAGTTCGTCACAGCGCTCAAGCACTCGGACGGCGGCGACATCAGTGCCTGCGGCAGCATCACGCTCGTGCGTGCCTTGCTGTTCGCGGGCCTGCTCGACACTCTCACGCTGCTGATCCACCCCGTCGTCGCCGGCGCTGGACGGCACCTGTTCCAGCCCGACGACCCGACAACGCGGCTCACCCTGCAGGACGCTCGCCACACCACCAACGGCAACGCCATCTTGGACTACGGCCTGCGCCCCATGTAGGGAAGGAGTTCGCCGCGCCGGCTCAGGTGCGGACCGGGCGATGCCGATGCTCGGGCGGTGAAGCGCGTGCCGGCGCTCAGTCGGCTGATCGACAGGGGTACTGCCGGGCTGAGCGCGGTGCTCCTGCTGGGTGCGCTTGTCACCTTGGAGGCGCCTCCACCGTGGCTGGCGTGGCTGGCGCTGCCGCTCGTCGTCGTGGCGAGCCGTGCGCCGTTGGTGCTGCCAGCGGGCTCGCGCGACAACCTGGTGGTCGGTCTCGACTCCTCCCTTCTGGTCCTGCTCGGCCTGTCCCTGCCTTGGCGGCAGGCGCTCGTCGTGTGGGGCGTCTCCATCTCCACGGCGGAGTTGACCAACAAGCGCGGCTGGGACACCAGGTTGTTCAACGCCGGCGTGTGCGTGGTGGCCGGCGCTGCGGGGCTTGCCGTGCTCGACACGGTCCCGAAGGCTGCGGCGGCGTCACCCCGGGGGCTGTTGGCAGCAGTCGGCGCTGCTGTCGCGTACTTCGCAGCCTGCACATCCTGCCTCGCGGCAGTGGCGGGAGATACGGCGAGCGCGACGCCGACGCGCTGCGGATGCTCGTCAGCGTGGCCGAGCAGGCACATGACCGCCTTCGGCTGCTCGCCGAGCTCGGACGCTCCGCGACCACGGACTCGCTCACCGGCCTGGCCAACCGCGCCCTGTTCCGCGACGAGCTCACGCAGACATTGACCAGTGGTCAACGGGCGGGTGTTCTGTACTGCGACCTGGACGGCGTCAAGGCGGTGAACGACACGTGCGGGCATGCCAGCGGCGACGCGGTGCTCGTCATCGCCGCTGGTCGGCTCGTGGACGCGCTTCGACCTGGCGACCTGGTCGCACGGTTGGGTGGCGACGAGTTCGCTGTGCTGCTGCGCAACCTGCCAGCCGTGGGCGCCCCTGCGGTCGCGCAGGCGGCAGCAGACCGGGTGTGTCTCGCCCTCTCCTCGCCGTACCAGCTCGCAGATCGATGCATGTCGCTGTCCGCGAGCGTCGGGATCGCCCTGCCGGACGGCGGCGACGCCGAGCAGCTGCTGCACGCGGGCGACGCAGCCATGTACGCCGCGAAGAGCTCCGGTGGCGGACGCAGCCACGCGTACTCGCCGACACTGATCCGCGAGCGCTCGGAACGCGCCCGGCTGGCAGACGAGCTGCGAGGCGCGCTGACTGCCGGCCAGATCACGGTGCACTACCAACCGATCGTGGCGGCCCTGGACGGCGGTGTGCTCGGCGTGGAGGCCCTGGTGCGCTGGCAGCACCCGCAACGCGGCCTGCTCGCGCCAGCGGCATTCCTCAGCGTCGCCGCTGAAGCCGGCCTGCTCGACGACATCGGTGTCTTCGTCCTGAGCACGGCCCTGACCGATGTGAGCGCCGCGGCGCGCGAGGCGGGACGGACGCTGGCCCTCGCTGTGAACGCGAGCGCCTCGCAACTGGTCTCGGGCAGCCTTCGCGCAACCGTGCAGCAGCAGCTGCCGTCCGAGGGTGTGCAACTGACCGTCGAGGTGACCGAGGACGAGCTGGTGGACGGCGCGGCGTTGGACGCTCTGCACGAGCTCCGCGAACTGGGGGTCCGCATCGCCCTCGACGACTTCGGAACCGGTTGGTCCAGCCTGTCCCTGCTGCGACGACTGCCCGTCGACACCCTCAAGCTGGACAAGTCCTTCGTCGCAGACCTGCCGGAGGACACCCGTGCAGCCGCGCTCGCCCGCGCGGTGATCGAGATGTCCCGGGCACTCGGACTGGGGACCGTGGCAGAAGGGGTTGAGTCCGCGGCGCAGAGCGCATCGCTGCGGCTCATGGGCTGCAGCATGCTCCAGGGCTACCACTTCGGCCGACCGCAGCCGGCCAGCTCACTTGCAGCGCTCATGGAGCCGGCTCAGGCGCCGGTCTAGCGGTGCGGCCCAGGCGCGGTCGGTCACGCCGTCGCCACAGGATGGGGCCACTCGTGGGCGAGCAGCGCGTAGTCGATCTCGCTGGACCATTCGCCCTTGAACCACTCGTTGTCCACCAGATGCGCCTCCGGGCGCATCCCCAACCGGGCGCAGAGCGCGAGGGAGGAGGCGTTTCGGGCGTCGACGCGGGCCGCGGCGCGATGTGCCCTCAGGCCGACGAAGACTAGGTCGAGCAGCGCGGTCACCGCCTCGGTCGCAAGGCCCCGCCCACCGTAGGCCGGGTCGAAGATCCAGCCGACCTCGACGCTCGCATGCTCCAGCGCATGAGGCATCACCACGAGGTCACCGATGAGCGTGCCGTCCCGCAGCACGACGGCGATGTCGAGGTGGTCCCCAGCAGTACGCAAGGCCGTCCCCGCGAGCTTGCGGTCCATCGCTGCCGCCATGGTGTCCGGGGTGCGGGGCTCATACGGCACGTAGCGGACCACGTCCGGCAAGGACTGGAACGCCAGCAGCCGGTCTGTGTCGTCAGCGCGGAAGAAGCGGAGCTCGAGCCTGCCGGTGGCCACCGGCAGGTCCGGACGGTAGGGCAGCCGGAGCAGGTCCGGCTCCGCCCGGCTCACGGCCGACCGGCCGGGGCCGACCTGGGCTTCTTCGTGGGCAGCGTGCAGGCGTATTCATAGGACCGTCTCACCCACTGCTCGGTGCCGGGCAGTCCTGCGGGCAGTGTGTAAAAGCCGCCCATCGGCCGCCCCGCCATCGGCTCGAAGGGCCGTCCACCGATCCCACACAACTCCGCGGCCGCCTCCGCCGCCAATCTCACGAACAGGCCGGTCGCGTGGACACCGAAGAACATGTGGCCGCCCACCAGGCAGGTCGGGCAGCCGAACACGAGCTTGCGCTGAGCTTCCGGAACGACCTCGACAAGCTCCTCGAAGGATGCGAGGAACTCCGGCGACACCTTGCTCACGCGTCCACCTCCCGACGGTCCGCACTCCTTGGCAGAGCATGGCCTGGGTCCACCGCACGGAAGGAACTCAGGTCGCGCTCCACAGCCTTTTGTACATCGAGGCTGCCCGAGGGAACTCGCGGGTCATGATGGCGTGCTTCTCGCAGCTCCCTATGTCCGCGTCGAAGTAGCTCTCGTAGTAGAGGACATGGCTTCGGATCCAGTCATGGACCTTGGCGACGAAGTAGGCATCGTCCCCACCGCCGAGGCCGTCGCAGCGCTGCGACAAGCCCCACTCCCCCAAGGCGCTGCGCTTGTGATGTTCTCTGGCGAACGATGCAGACCAGTTCAGTCCGAACGGCTCGGTGAGGTACTCCGTCCACCTCCTAGCGGGATCGGCGCTCGAGTGCCTCCAGCTCTGGTCGTACAGGCTCATGCCGATGACGTCCACGTAGGCGTCGCCCGGGTAGGCGCTCGCGACGTCAAAACCCGGTGAGCCTTCGCCGACGACCGGC
>JAABUZ0100002686.1_pt1 | contig 28710 bp, 28 predicted proteins | sample 5562091 | NCBI WGS metagenome assembly JAABUZ01 (sample SAMN12813069, study PRJNA571459) | rock metagenome | isolation source: Antarctica rocks | place: Antarctica: Victoria Land, Linnaeus Terrace sud | collected 2015-12-21 | reverse complement strand
GACCGCCGTGGCCGTCGCCGTTGGGGTCACCGTGGGGGTCGTCGTCGGAAGCGCGTATGGAGTGGCGACCTGTGAGGCGTCGGAGCCGATCACCGTCTGCACAAAGGCACCCGTCAGATCCGTTCCAGCAAGATCCTGCGGACGGTTGAGACCCATCGGGAGTGAGGGGTTGTACTGAAGATAGAAACGACTCCCCGACGCCGCCAGAGCGAGATCCGGCGGAAGATTGAGACCCGTCAAAATCGACTTGAAATAATCCGCGAGTAATAATCCCTGGGTCAAACCGCTCGTCTGGTCGTACTGCAGGATACCGCGTTGAAATCGAAGATACAGAAACTTATTGTTTGCGGGATCGAGGGCTGGCATCGATGTCGGGATGCCGAGCATTTCGAGGTCCATGAGCGGCAGGAGACCCAGATCACCCCCCGGAGGAAAGGCATCCTGCTGCGTCACCTGTAAAAAAAACGTCTGCCCGAAATTTGGTTGCCGCCCCAGCACGGTATCGGGGGCGTGCGCGCGCACGAAGTCGAGGACCTCAGTTGCGTAGGTTGCGCTCGCGGGATTTGGCGCGCTGGTAATGAGCAGCGTATCTGTGGCTGGAAAGGTGGATTGGTTGATGTGTGTATACGGCATCAAACCCGCATCCAGCAGATTCAGCGTGGTGACCGATCCGTCGGAACGCAACTGCATAATCTGACGCTGAAAAATTTGTACTTTACTGCCGAGCAACTGAAACGAGTTCGAAACCGGGTAGCCAAAGGTTCGGATATTTCCCCGATGCTGAAAATAGTCCCAGAAGCGGTCGTCGGCCACCCGAAAGCCGGTCTGTGGAAACAGGCGGGGATCCTCGTCCGCAGCGTACGTCGGTCGCGAACGGGGCAGCAATAACGCCAAGATCGTCATGAGCAAGATGAGAACGAGCGACGTCAATGGTCGCTTGGAAACGCCGGTACGCAGGGACCTTGAACCAGGCAATGAACGCTCCCATCCTCACTCTTAAATCAAGACCGCACATCATTGCACAGGGCAACGATTGCACAGGGCAACGAAGCGCACGAACAAACGTAACGGCGCACCGCACAATTTGGCGCTCCTGGCAGGTACGTGAAGTGGTCTCTAGGTCGATACCGGGGCACGTGCCCCACGTGTTACAGGATGTCTTTATTCAGCCGATTCAGGAAATCCTGGTTGTTCGGCGTCTTGCCCATCTGCGCCAGCAATGGCTCAAGCCCTTCATTTCCCAGTTGAGAGAGCATCCTGCGCATGAGATACACCTGGCGCAAGGTCGTCTCATCCAGCAACAGCTCTTCACGCCGGGTGCTCGACCGCAAGATATCGATCGCCGGGAAGATGCGCTTCTCGGCCAGTCGTCGATCCAGAATGAGTTCGAGGTTCCCCGTCCCCTTGAACTCCTCGTAAATCACCTCGTCCATCCGGCTACCCGTATCGACGAGGCACGTAGCCATAATCGTCAAGCTACCTCCCTCTTCGATATTCCGTGCTGCGCCAAAAAACCGCTTTGGCGGGTAGAGGGCGGCGGGATCAATACCACCAGAAAGGGTGCGACCGCTGGGAGGCATAGCGAGATTGTACGCACGAACGAGACGGGTAATGCTGTCCAGCAGAATCACCACGTCTTTCCCACCTTCGACCAGCCGTTTGGCCCGGTCGAGGGCCATCTCGGCCACGCGTGTATGATTCTCCGTCGGCTCGTCAAACGTCGAACTGACCACTTCGCCGCGAACAGAACGGCGCATGTCCGTCACTTCTTCAGGTCGCTCGCCGATCAAGCAGACCATAAGATGAATATCTGCATAATTTGCGCTGATGCCGTTCGCGATGTGCTTGAGCATCATGGTCTTGCCCGCTTTGGGGGGGGAGACGATTAAACCGCGTTGACCACGGCCAATGGGAGCGACCAGATTAACCAGGCGCTGTGCCAGGTTCTGTTGATTCGTCTCCAGATCGAGCATTTTGGAGGGGAAGATCGGGGTGAGCGTTTCGAAGGCAGGACGACGTTTGGCTACCTCGGGGTCGAGACCGTTGACGGCCTCGACGCGCAGCAGACTGTAGTACTTCTCGTTGTCTTTGGGAGGGCGAACCTGACCGGTGACCATATCGCCGGTGCGTAGCCCAAACCGCCTGATTTGCGACTGTGACACGTAAATATCCTCTGGCCCCGCCAGGAAACGCTCCTGCCGCAAAAAGCCGAAGCCCTCGTCGATGATATCAAGGACACCGTGAGAGAAGATGTTCCCTTGCTGCGCGGTCTGCGCCTCCAGCACCTTGTAGATCAGGTCTCGTTTCTTCAGGGATGAGTATCCGGAGAGATCCAGTTCCCTGGCAAGCTCCCGGAGATTCTCCCGCGTCTTGCTCTCCAGTTGTGCAAAATTCACAATGTCATCTCCCCTGCATAACCCATCGCACAGAACTCGCACGTATGCGGTGACCGGTCTGTCGGTGGCGCAGCATCATCCCGTTGCCAGAGAAGGGCGTGTGGGATACGGGCAAACAGGGGGAATACGCCTCGAGGAACCGCGGCGGTGCGAGCGGAACCGGACACGCATGTCCGCATTTCCTACGAGTGAAGAGTAACACTTTTGGTACAGTGATGTCAACGGTTGCACCCGTGGAATCCCTGGCAATGCTGTTGGCGACGCGGCGCGACTTCCATCCCCGCCACGACCTGGCACGAACTATGCTTGTTCACTGCGGGCATCTATGAGGATCGATCAAACAGCAACGAAAGTGATGCACAGTATGTTTGCAGCCCTGATGTTCTGGATGGCCATCCTGTCGGTCTCCGCTGTCATTGCGCTCTTGATCGCAGAGTTCTCCACCATGGATGTCAGTCGGCTGGTGCATGCGCCGCACGGCGGAGAAGCTATCGTATGTGGGTGGCCGCATCCCCGTGCCACAGCTCACAGGATGTCGCTGCACAGCCTTCAACGAACGCGCCGCGCGGCAGGGTGCAGACAAGGTCATGCCACGGTGCGCCGGAGCACTCGCCTTTTGGCCCACGCGCGATAAGGGTCGCTATGCGCACACAGGAATGGCGCTCAGGGTAACCCCCTGAGCGCCATTCCTGTGCGAACCGTCCGGTGGACCTGAGGGGACTCGAACCCCTGACCCCTGCGATGCGAACGCAGTGCTCTCCCAGCTGAGCTACAGGCCCGAAGCTGCCAATACGACCGTGCGGTGTCACAACGGTGTACGCCAGTATACCTGCAGGGATGTCCAGGGTCAAACACGCGGGGATGGATGCGATGTCGCCGTGACAGAGCACCACAGCTTCGATATCCGTTCACCCACGAGCGGATGGATGCACGACCGGGACGGACTGTGCGGGTGGCGCGTCGAGCGTTCTGCCTGCATTTTTCTCGAGTAGCTTTTCGACGATAACAACGTCGCGCCAGACGCCGTCGAGTCGCGCGTGCTTTTCGTAGATCCCCACTTCACGGAAACCGAGAGAACGCATCAGCCGACGGCTGGCGACATTCTCGACGAAGATGCGTGACACAAGCTTCCAGTAGCCAGCTTGTTCGGCTGCATGCAGCAACGCATCCATCGCACGCTGACCCGCCCCCCGCCCGCGGGCATCCCGCCTGACATAGACTGAGAATTCCGCGATACCCGCGTAGCAGTCGCGGGGGCGATAGAGCGACGTCGAAGCGAAGGCAATGACATCGTCCAGATCTTCCACAACAACGATCGGAAACGCGGTGTCAAACCATTCAACGATGTCCGCGTCGGCGCGTGACCGTGTCTCGAACGTGGCCACGCGGTCTTCGATGCCCTGGTTATAGATGCGGGCGATGGCGGGGGCGTCAGCCACCACGGCGGCACGGGCACGCATCCGCGAAGGCATCGTATCGTGCACCAGGATTAGGCCGACGGCTTCTGCGCCCGGACGAAGGCGCTCATGAACGCATGCTGGAGCCGCTCACGTTCATCAGGTGGCCGCGTCGCGAGCCAGGCGGTGAGGGTATCATCACCCATGTCTTCGGCAGTGTAGTAGCGTGTGGGCTCAATGGTGACCGACGCAAAGCCCACCGAGGCGAGCGCCGTCATATACTCCCGCCGCTCCATCGCTCCGGCGACGCAGCCGATCCACAACTCCATCTGCTGGCGCAGATCATCGGGAACGGGACCATCGACCACCACGTCAGAGACAGCCAGGCGTCCACCCGGTCTGAGCACGCGGTATGCGTCGCGAAGGACCTGGCCTTTATCTGTGGACAGATTGATGACGCAGTTGGAAATGATGACATCGACGCTGTTGGCCGGCAGGGGAATGGCCTCAATCTGCCCTTTCAGGAACTCCACGTTCGTGGCCCCAGCCTCCTCGGCATTGTGACGTGCCAGGGCAAGTATCTCATCGGTCATGTCAAGGCCGTATGCCTTTCCGGTGGGCCCCACACGCCGGGCGGAGAGCAACACGTCGATGCCACCCCCTGAACCGAGGTCGAGCACGGTTTCGCCCGGATACAGATCAATGAGCGCCGTCGGGTTGCCGCAGCCCAGCGATGCACTCGCGGCATCGGCAGGCACCGCGTCCAGTTCCGCCTGTGTGTACAGATTGCCGGTGATCGGATCATCGCTTCCGGAACAGCATGTATCACCGCAGCACGATGCGGCTGGCGCTGGCTGGCGGACGCGTAACGCTGCCCGTGCGTATCGCTCGCGCACGGCTTCTCGAGTGGTGGTTGCGTCGGATACGGCGTCACTTCCCGTGTGCGTGTGAACGCCAGCCGTGATCGGTATGGTGGTCGCCGCGGTATCGCCGCCGGAGCAGCACGAAGTGGCGCAGCATGCCCCCGCCGAGGTTGGTGTCTGTGGCTGGGTGAACAGGTCCAGGCGCGCCTCCCCTGAACGAACAGGGCTGTTGGCATGGTTTATCGTCGCCCGTGCAATGGCATCAGCCCCGGTACGCTCATTCGGTGCCGCCACAGATTCGTCGGCCCTGGCTACCGGATCCTGGATGTCCCGTTCCGCACTCTGCTGGTTGCTTACGCGAGCCGTCATGATCTCTCTCCTTGTTTAATGATCCACACTAGCAAACCCTGCGACTGCTGTCTACACCGACAACGACAGCACCCGCGCTCTGACCGGTACACGAGCCGTACGTTCACCTCCAATCCATCGATAGGTGTCGATGCATTGACACTGTACGGCATGTATCGACGATTGTCAATGGATCAGGTATGCTGAAGGTATGAAGACACCGATACCATCACTCGATCCACCATCCGACCGCATCCGTGGTTGCTGCGCCCCGGTAGCGCCACCGCTCCCAACCGAACAGGCTGAGCACCTGACCGCCATGTTCAAGGCAGTTGCCGACCCGGCGCGGGTGCAGCTTCTGCATATGCTCAAGGGAGCGTCGGCGCCGATCTGCGTGTGCGACTTCACGGCTGCCCTGGATATCAATCAGCCTACGGTGAGTCACCACCTCGCCAAACTGCGGGAAGCAGGCCTTGTAACGAGCTTCAGGCGCGGCATCTGGGCCTTCTACGAACTCCGCGCCGACCTATCGACGACGGCACGCACGGTACTCGGCCTGATCCCGTAGCGTTATCCATATGATGGAAAGGTTCACCATGCGTGCCGTGGTAAAATCACGATGTAGCATGTATGCAATTGTTCGCCCAACGTACCACGGGGAGATGTATGCCACAAGCAACCGTAAACGGCCCGGAGGTCTGCCAGGCGCGGTGCGTGCATCCCGAGACGGTGGCAGACACGCGCAATGCACTGCACGACGCAGAAACGTACCATCATCTGGCTGCGTTATTTCGTGCCCTTGCCGATCCCACACGGGTCAAGATCGTCCATGCGCTTACCCGTCAGGAACTGTGCAGTTGCGACATTGCGGGCGTGGCTGGCATCACGCCCTCGGGTGCATCGCAGCATTTGCGTGTGCTACGGAGTTTACGATTGGTGAAGTCACGACGGGCAGGCAAACTGGTGTACTACAGCATTGATGACGCGCACGTCACACTCCTGGTACAGGTATCACTCGCTCACCTGGGGCATCAGGCGGGACCCGATGATCACCCCCAACAGGGGGCACGTGTTGGAGACACTCGCGTATCGCTTGCCGTCGCGGCGGAAATGGGCGTCTAGTGTCCGCGGGTCACGACCACAGTCACGGGATGACGGGGAAGAAGCTACGCACCGCCTTCCTCCTTACCATCCTCATCCTCGTCGTTGAACTCAGCGCGGGCGTAGTGTCACATTCGCTCGCGCTCCTCTCCGACGCGGGGCACGTGATGACCGATCTGATCGCACTCGGGTTGGCCTGGTTCGCCACGGTGCAGGCAGAACGGCCCGCCGATGCACGCAAGACATACGGCTACCATCGCACGGGCATCCTGACGGCGCTCGCGAATGCCGTCAGTCTGATCATGATTGTGGTGGCAATTGCCTACGAAGCGTTCAAACGGCTTCAGCAGCCCGAGCCTGTCGCACCGTGGCTGATGTTTGTCGCCGCCGCCGTGGGCATCGCCGTCAATCTCTACATCGGCTTCGGCCTACGGTCGGAGGGTGAAGACAATCTGAACGTACGGGCAGCGATCTTGCATGTGTTCGGTGATGTGGGCGCGTCCGCCGGTGTCATTGTGGGCGGGTTGGTCATCGTGTTCACCCGCTGGTATCCGGCCGACCCCATCATCTCGCTAGGGATCGCGGCGCTCATCGCCGTCGGAGCCTGGGGCATCCTGCATGAGACCATCGACATTCTGATGGAATCAACGCCGCGTCATATGGATATCCCGGAGATGGTGCGGGATATGATGGCGCTGTCTTCGGTAAAAGATGTCCACGACCTGCATGTCTGGTCAATTGCTGGCGGGATCCCAGTATTGACCGCCCATGTCCAGGTGCAGGAAGACTGCGCCGTCAGCAGGTGCGACGCCACACTCGTGGCGCTCAATCAGATGCTCAAGGAGAAATACGGAGTCAGCCACACGACCATCCAGTTCGAGTGCGACGGCTGTGACCCGAACCACCTGTACTGCACCTTGCCCGCACACGACCACGTGCACGCGCCACTTCTCTCTGAAGCAGGTGTCACCGGTGCATCACGAGGCGTGGGGACGCCTGAGCAATGCCGGTGATAGGACGTGGTTCGCGATATCGCCACGTGCCGCGCCCCGGCTGATCGTCTATGACCGCCGGTAGGTGCACACGCATCACATGGGAGAGCAAGGGGGCAGCATGGCAACCGACACGACGGTACCACCTGGTCCCCGCACCCTGCATGTGCCTGTGCAGGGGATGGACTGCGCCGCGTGCGCCCGACACGTCGAGGGTGCGATCGCCGGGATGCCGCGCGTTGAGAGCGTCCACGTTTTCCTCGCGGCCGAACAGGCGGTGGTCCGGGGTGATCCCACACGTGTAACGCTTCCGGCAATTCGCCGCGCCGTGGCAGGTGCTGGCTACCGTGTTCCTGTCGTCACGGCTGGGGAGGATGCGGAGCATGCCGAGGGTGAAACCACATCGGAGTGTTCCGTGTTGGCATCGCGATGGGTGCCGCTGGAAGCGCCGTGCCGATGGCAGCCGCGCATATGGCACGCATGCGGGACGACTGGCTGCTCGTACCTGATGCTTTTCGCATCGCTCGTCGCACGATGCGCGCCGTAAAGATCAATCTCGCCTTCACGGCCGTGTATAACATCGTGGGGCTGACGCTGGCGGCACTGGGCATCCTCCCGCCGATCGCGGCAGCCGCGGCCCAATCGCTGCCCGACCTGGGCATCCTGGCAAACTCGTCCCGTCTGCTGCGTCAACGATGAGCAGCACTGGGCGAACAGTCCAGACACCCACGACTCCGCGCGGACTACTTCCAGGTCGGGGGCTGGTGGTATGGATGGCACCGCAGAGGTACACTGTGGGTAGACATGCGTGGTGCTGGCCGGGGTAAAGAAGGTGACGGATGGCGATCTCGTATGACAGCACCACGGGCATCGTGGTGCAGTTGGAGAGTGGCGCTACGGTGGTGGCGCCGGACCCGATGCGGCTGGAGGGGTGGGAGGACAACGACGAACCGTTGGCGCACGATACGCATCGCTGGGAGTGTACCTATTGTGAGGCTACGTTACGCGCGGCATTCGCCGGTCCCGACTGCTATGTGAGTGCCGAGACGTGGCTGCATATGGACCCCGCCAATCCCAGAGATCGCTTGCAACCGGACCTGCTGGTCTCGCTGGGCGTCCCGCAGGAACCGCGAGGGGAGTACATTCCGAGCCTGGAGGGGAAGCCTCCGGATCTGCTGGCGGAGTACCTGTCGCCGAGTTCGGTGGAGGCCGACCTGCATCTGAAGCGACCCCGGTATGCGGCACTGGGAGTACGGGAGTACTTCGTGTTCAATCCCGCTGGTCGGTTTCGGTATCCACGGATGCAGGGCTGGACGTTGCACCGGAACGGGCGAGCAGATGCCCTGATTCCTGCCGCTGATGGCGGCATCTCCAGCAACGTACTGCCCGTGCGCTTTGTCATTGTGGACGATCAGTTGCTGATTGTCGACCGGGAGTCGGGCAGGCCGTTGTCGGAACTGCCGCTGGTGCAGCAGCGACTGCAACAGGCGCTGCGAGACGTCCTGCGGGAAGTGGAGGCGCGGCACCAGGCGGAAGCACTCGCAGCGCGGGCAGAAGCGCAAGCGGAGCACGAGGCGGAGGCGCGACGCCGCGACGCAGAGGCAAGGCGCGACGCCGAAACTCGGGCGGAGCGGGCCGAGCGTGAAGTGGCCAGGCTCCGCGCGTTACTCGAACAGCGTAGTGATAATTTGCCCCGTTAACGCTGCCTGCTCAATTAGCGATGCGGCGAGTCCCCAAAGTCAGGGATAGATATGGTTTCCCCATCGCGCTGTGCCGACTGATGAGCAACGATGCCCGGCACGCAATAACGAGCCGCGGCCCACACGTTGTTGGGCGGCACGGCCCCGCGAACCACTGCCTCGACAAAGTCGAGCACCAGGAACTGGTGCGACCCCTCGTGTCCGTTCGAAAGGCCGATGAATTCACGAGGCAACCGGTCAACAGGATGCACCGCTGAAACACCCTTGTAGAAGTCTTCGAGCAGCGCCTCCGGCGTGGAAGCGCGTTCAGTGTCACTGATGCGGTGGCCTTTGGTAGCCAGGAGCCCGCTCACGTCCGTCATCTCCTTTGGATCCCTGGTGTTCCACACGCGGGCATTTGTCTGCTCTTCGTAGCTCCCTTCGGTGCCATAGAGACTCATGCGGACGGATGTGCCACCGGAGAGGCCAACCCTCCGGAACTCATTGATCCGGCACATGCCGCCATCGGAGGTTCGAAACAGGGCCGTCTCATTGCTGAAGGTATTGCCCCAGGCGCTGACGTCGGCGCGAAAGACGCCATCGTCGCTGGTATCGACGTAGCCGAGGCACGACACGCTGGTCATGCGTGCGCCCGTGACGGAAAGAATCATGCTGGTCGAGTGTGTGGGGTACAGCATGGGGGGAAAGCTCGCGGTCTTCTTCCAGTCATCGCCGCCGCTGTGCTGGTACGCCTCGTAAAAGCCGTGCGACATATCGTGCAGATATTCTGCTTCGCCGTAGACGAACGCACCGAAGTCGCCGTGAGCAAACCGCTCACGGCAATACAGCGTGGATGGATAGTAGTAGCTGGTCTCGCCCTGCATATACGTCAGCCCGGTCGTCTTGACTGCCTCGACCAGCGCCGCCACTTCTTCGAGCGTGACGGCCGCGGGAACAGCGGAGTAGACGTGCTTGCCAGCCTTGAGTGCCTGCACCGCCTGGGGCCCGTGGAGCCAGCGCTGCGTGAAAATCGCAATCGCGTCGACGTCGCTCGCGCACAGTTCATCGAGCGACGCGAAGCTCCGTGTAATCCCGAACCGCTGTGCCTGCTCGGCACGGCGCTCGGAGAATGCCTCAGCGATGCATACCTCATCGACGTCGGGATGTGCCTGGAACAGCGGAATGAAGGCGCGACCGAAGTGTCCGGCTCCGAGAACGCCGATTTTGATACCCATTGGTTTCCCTATCTGTGTCTCCTGCCTCACGGTGTGTTCGGAGTAGGGTAGCAGACGCGTGCCCGAGACCGGCGTGCACGGTTGGCACGTGCCGATGCCAACCAGATTGCGTCATCCTGGCAGCACCTTTTCTCCCATGGGTGCAAAGGTGCAGCGAATCGGTACTGGCAACAGACTCAGCGGTGACCCGGTGTTGCCTGCTACTTCCCGGCGAGCATCCCCTGCATCTGGCCGATTTCCTTTGCCTGGGACGCGATGATCGCCTGGCTCAGTTGCTTAATCTTCGGGTCAGTCCCGGCCTTTTGCTGGCTTGCGGCCATGGAGATGGCCATCGCATGATGCGGGATCATGAGCTGTAGGAATGCTTTATCGGTATCAGGTGCGACGTCCACTGCGTGCCCCATCGTGCCCATGTCCATCACGATCGGTTCACCCATCAGGGTGCCTTCCGTGCCGCCCATCGCCATCGACGTCGCCGGTGTGACGTTAAACGACGCCTTCGCGATCTCCTGCATCTGCCCGATCTCACGCTGTTGATCGTCAATAATCATCTGGGCAAGCTGTTTTGCCTGTGGATCTTTCCCTTTCTGGACCTCCACCTTCGCCATATCGATCGCCGCCTGATGGTGGGGCACCATGCCAGTCAGAAACGCCTTATCTACGTCTTTTGGTACGGGCGTGCCATTCGCCATGCCCTCGTGGTTCATGCCCGGCATGCCCTGCCCCGTCGAAGATTGACCTCCACATGCGGAGAGCAGCAGTACAAGACCGGTCGTCACGATACTGTGGGTCAGTCTCATGGATGTTTCCTTTCACTATGTTGAATCGATGCCTCTGTAACAACACCCCCATGAAACGCAAAACACGAGGAATGGGCGATGGCCACCGCATCGTGGCTGTGCCGTTGGTGCGTTTCAAACGGCGGACGATACGTCCGACATCAGAGCTAGTGATGCATATGGCCTCCCTCGGAAGGGTGCTCAACAGGCTGCTTGCGTTCATCGTGCTCGTGGACGAACTGTTCCGGATCGCGCTCGAAACGACTGCGGCAGTCAACTGAACAGAAGGTGTACTCGACGCCGCGATACGCGGCGTGTTCGGTCGCGGTACGAGGATCGATTGACATACCGCAGACCGGATCGGTGACAAACGCGTGTGCGGTGTGGTCCCCTTGCATGGACATAGCGCGAAGCATGCCAGGTCCGCCAGTCGTGAGGAAGCGCCATCCCAGCACGGCCATCAACGCGAGAAAGAGGATGTCGAGTGCCGTTGTGACGTTCCACTCGGGACGCGACTCCATCACGACGATGGCACGGTGGGCGGGCACCACGCCAAGCGCAGAAAAGGTCAGTTCGACGATGTACCCGGCCAGCACCATTGCGACGTAGGAGACGACGAACAGGTACATGCTTACCCGTCCCCCGTAATATTTGCGATAGATAGTCAAGATCGGGATGATGATCAAGTCGGCGAAGATAAAGGAGACGACGCCACCAAAGCTGATGCCGCCATTCCAGAGTACGGCGGCGAGCGGGACATTGCCGACCGAACAGACAAAGCTGATCATCGAAATGAGGGGCCCAACAAGCGGTCCCCAGATGGCGGCGAACACAGGATTGTCGCTGAAGAAGAATCGTTGCCAGAACGTCTCTGGCACCCAGGCCGTCAACGCGCCCGCGATGAGAAAGCCAAGACCCAGGTCCACGTACAGGCTCGCGAGGTCCATGTAAAAGTAATGGCTGATGGACGTCCAGACGCGGCGTGAAACGAGACGCCGAAGGAGCGGACCATCCGTGACGGACATGTCCATGTCGCCGTGCCCCTCCATCCGCCCCGCGATACCCTTCTCCGCCTGCTGTCGTGCCTGTGCGACCAGTGCCGGGCTCAGGGTCAGGCGGAAGAGGAGCGACAGGATGACGATCATGACGATGCCGCCGACGACCTCCGCCGCAAGAAATTGCCACCCGAGCAAAATCAGCAGGACGAGACCGAGTTCAAAGACGAGATTGGTGGAGGCAAATTCGAAGATCATCGCGTTGGAAAAACTGCCGCCTTTTCGAAAGATGGTTCTGGCCACCGCAACGGCCGCGTAGGAGCAGGATGACGAGGCCGCCCCGAACGCCGTCGCCAGGAGAACGCCGCGCGGCGAATCGGTCCCCAGGAGACCCGACACGGTCTTCGTCGATACAAGCGTCTGTACGACTGCTGAAAGGAGGAAGCCCAGCGCGAGTGGCCAGAATACTTCCCACAGCATAAAGAAAGCGAGTTGAAGCGCGTGGGCCAGGCCGGGTATGATGCCCATAAGATACTCCTTTATCAGAAGCTCGTTCCAGTGGACGTCATGTACGCTCCGACTTGTCGGCAGTGGCCAGAGTGTCGATCACGGATCTGTACTGCCGCCCTTTGGTGTCCATTCTAGATGCGTGCCATGGAACGACCACACAGGGCATCTACGGCGTCGACCCCACATTCGATCTCAGACGCATGCCGAGGGATGATTCGATCGGCATGCACGCCACCTCGATGCATGGCGGTTCAGGAGCGCCCGAGCGCACTAATACGCGCTCGCCAACACATCCCTGTGCCACGATGCAGGATGCCACGTATCGAACAGTTGGACATACAATGGCGAAGCAGAACGGTGCCTGCTCTGCCGTCACCTGATGGGCGTCAGTTAGTTTGTGGCGCTTTCTCCCGAGCGCTCAGAGGCGACGGGATATTCTTCGTCGAGCAGAATCTCCCGCATCTGCGCGACATCGATCTGAGCGGGGTCATAGGCAACCTGCACCTGCTTACCGGGAATGCTGACCGAGACCGACTGGACACCAGCCCGAGGCGACAGCGCCTCGACGATCGTCCGTTCGCAGTGCTCACACGAGATGCCGGGGACCTCCAAAATTACCTGTGCCATGATGCGTTCTCCCTTCCTGTCTTCCTACTCTGACTGCACGCGGACCACAAAGTCCGCAGTGACCACCTGGCCATCCGCTGTTTGGAACTGCCCCCACACCTTAGAGAGGCCGGGTGTGGGAAACGTATGGTGAACGGCGATGTCGGGACCGTACGTGCCGGCGGCGCCGTGCTCGCCTTTCGTATGTGTCGCGTTCGGTGCCTCGCCGTGGGTATGCTCGAACGTGTCAGCGTCGTCACCGACGATCACCACATGGGCGGGAGCGCCGAGGTATGGCTGGAGCGTATGGACGGCGCTACCGGTTCGGGCATCCGTGACCTTGAACATCAACGTCGTCGGTTGACCTGCCCGCACACCATCGGCGCCTGCGAGCCCGACACGGACCCCACCCACTGTTTTTGGCTGAAGGTCTTCGGTCAAGACCGCGTGGAGTGCACCGGACGTGCCGGCGGCAAGGCTGTCGCGCAGGACGACGGTATGGCCGTTCCCCTGCGAGAATTCGTTGAACAGGAGATAGGCGCCACTGCCAGCGAAGGTAACATCAACCGCGAACTTGCCGGGTGTGCCGGTCGGCTGCGGGTGGAGATGCTGAAACTGCTGGAGGTCGCGGCTGATCACGATCAGATGCATAAGCTTCTCGTGACTCACCACCACATCGGTGACGGGTGCTCCACCGGCTGCCTGGGTCAATCGGTACGTCACGCGGGTTGATTGACCTGGCACGATGACGGGCGGCGCCAGAAACTCTTCTCGTATGCCAGCGGCGCCAGGCGCGACCGCCCCCGCCATAGACGGCATCCCGGCCATATCCATGGTGTCGCCCGTTGAGACGTCCTGACCGCGGGCGAAGAAGAGCGCGGCGGCACCGATGCCAAGCGCCACCAGGGCAATGCCAGTGAGGTATGCAGCGTCACGTAGGCGGTGACCAAGTCGTGGATGCAGGATCTCGGCCGCGCTCGCTGGCCGACGGAAGTTGCGCAGGCGCAGTGCGTTGGTGACCACGCTCACACTGCTCATCGCCATCGCGGCTGCCGCGAGCATGGGGCTCAGCATAACGTGGAAGAAGGGATAGAGGAGGCCCATCGCGACGGGGATGAGCACCACGTTATAGGCAAACGCCCAGAACAGCCCTTGCTTGATAACGTCCACCGTCTTCCGAGACAGCGCGATGGCGCTAACGATGGTACGGAGGTCGCCGCCAATCAGCGTCATGTCGGATGCGGCCATCGCCACATCGGTGCCCGTACCGATAGCGATGCCCAGGTCTGCCTTTGCCAGCGCGGGTGCGTCGTTGATGCCATCTCCCACCATCGCCACCACCTGTCCGCGTGCCTGTAAGGTAGCGATCTGCTCCAACTTTTGCCCTGGCAGCACCTCCGCCAGGACGTGATCTTCAGCAATACCCGCGCGCCGCGCCATGGACCGGGCGGTTGCGCGGTTATCACCCGTCAGCATCCAGACATCGAGGCCAAGCGCCTTGAGTTCCGCCACGGCCTCAGCCGACTCGGGTTTGAGGGTGTCCGCCACGGCAATCAGGCCGGCGGCGTTGCCGTCGATTGCCACAAACATCGGAGTCGCTCCCGCCAGCGCCAGTTCCTCAGCAACGGACGCGAGCCCGTTCGGCTCGATTCCCGCGTGGGTCATCAGAGCAGCATTGCCAGCAAGAATCACCTTGCCGTCAACGCTGGCGCGGACCCCCTGTCCGGCGACGGCTTCGAAGCGCGTGGCATTCGGGAGGGACAGGCCGGCAGATCGGGCGTGTGCGACTATTGCCTGCCCGAGTGGATGCTCGGAGCCGACCTCGGCGGCGGCGACCAGTCGCAGCAGTTCCGTCTCATCGGAACCATTCGTGGTCACAATGCGCGTCACCTGTGGCGTGCCACGTGTCAGCGTACCGGTCTTGTCGAGCACCACCGTCGTGATCTTGCGCGCGCTTTCGAGCGCCTCGCCGCCGCGGATCAGCACGCCGAGTTCAGCGGCTTTGCCGGTGCCAACCATGATGGCCGTGGGGGTGGCGAGGCCCAGGGCGCACGGGCAGGCGATGATCAGCACGGCAATCGCTGCCTGAAGCGCGAGTGTCAGCTTTGGTTCACTGCCGAAGAGCAGCCATCCGGCAAAGGTGAGCGCCGACAGCGCAAGGATTGCCGGGACGAAATAGGAAGAGATGGTGTCGGCAATGCGCTGGATCGGGGCCTTCGACCCCTGCGCTTCCTCAACCAGGCGGACGATCTGCGCCAGTGTCGTATCTTTGCCGACCCTCGTTGCTTTGAACACAACGCTTCCGCTCTTGTTGAGCGTCGCGCCGATCACCGTATCGCCCGGCCCCTTCTCGACGGGAAGGCTCTCGCCCGTCAGCATGCTTTCGTCGATCGTCGAGCGGCCTTCGGTCACCGTGCCATCAACCGGTACTTTTTCGCCAGGCCGCACCCGAACCAGGTCGCCTGCTTGCACCGTTTCCACCGGCACATCGTGCTCGACACCGCCACGAATGACGCGGGCCGTACGCGCCTGCATGCCCATCAACGCCTTGATCGCGGCACTCGTCTGGCCGCGTGCGCGCGCCTCCATCCAGCGTCCCATCAGGATGAGGGCAATGATGATGACACCGGTCTCGAAGTAGAGGTGCCGAGGGAATCCCCAGCGGGCCGCAAGGGTGGGCCACAGCGTGACAAAAGCGCTGTAGCCATAGGCAACGGTGGTTCCCACCGCCACCAGCGTATTCATGTTCGTGCCACCGTGGCGACCGGCGGCCCAGGCGGCGGCATAGAAAGGACGACCGGCCCAGAACTGGATGACCGTGGCGGCAATCAACAGCAGTGGCGCAAGGGTGCTCATGTCCAGGGGTAGGGGCAGGTACATCAGCAGCATCATCGCCGCGCCCACCGCCAGACTCACCAGCGATGTGCGGAGCAGTGTGTCGATGTCGCGCTGCCTGCGGAGCGCGTGCTCATCGACAGGGGGGGCAAGGGCCGCGGGTTGTGTTGTGGCAGCGGCCACTGGCGGTGGAGCAGCGGGCGCGGAACCCAGCCGATAGCCAGCACGCTCCACGGCGGTCCGCATCTGCTCTTCGTCGGTGCCTGCGGGGTCAAAACGCACGCGAACCCGTTCCGTGGCGAGGTTGACGCTGACCTCAGTGACACCGGGCACCTTCGCAAGCGCCTTTTCCACGCGGCGCACACACGACGCGCACGTCATCCCCTCGACGGGAAGGGTAAGGTCGCCCGAGGCGACTTCCGGAGCGGGCGGCGTTTCGGGGGCCGGGGCTGGAGCGAACGGGGGAGCCAGGGGCATGGGACCGGCCCGGTAGCCCGCCTTCTCCACCGACGCACGCAGATCTTCCGGAGCGGCCACCGAGCCATCAAACGTCACGGTCGCCTTCTCGGTGGCGAGGTTGACCGCTGCCTCTACCACGCCAGGCACCTTCACGAGCGCCTTTTCCACCCGCCGGACACACGACGCGCACGTCATGCCTTCAATCGGGAATTGCATCGTGGTGGGCGGCTGAGCGGGCGAAACTGGCTCCTGAGCCAGGTGCGTGGGAGCTACCGTTGGCGTCATCGGGGGAGGCTTTCTGTGGATTCGTGGGCCGTTGTCGGCGAGCAGCATGCATCGGCGCCACCCAGCGCAGACACGCCCGTGAGATCGGGCGCCACGCCGGTGAGACCACCGTTATACTTCAGCGCCTGCATAAGTTCTTCGATCTTTTGCTCACCGTGGCCCGTCTGGATCGCTTCTGTGACGCAGGTCGAGAGGTGGTTCTGGAGCAGTGCGCGGTTGACGCGTTCGAGCTGGGCCTGCACTGCGGAGAGCTGTTTCATGAGATCGACGCAATAGGCATCGTTGGCGACCATGCGGCGCACGCCTTCGAGCTGGCCGGTCGCGATCTTGAGTCCGAGTTCGATCTGTCGTCTTGTTTCTGTACGCATCATACCGCTGTCTGTACTGTCTGGACGGCAGCACGGGAACGATACCGCCACCCCACCTGGGGTGGGGTAAAGCCAGTATACGGTACAGACGCACGAGGGTCAAGAGGGGGCGGAAGGGAATCCGACGTTACCCTCAATCAACGGGCGATTGAATGGCCACATCGATGAGCAGGCCGTGGCAGAACGTAGAATAGGGTGACGTACCGAAGAGATCCCCGATAACTGGTCCAGACAGGGATACTCGTCTGTGTACGCTACCCTGAGATCGGCGCATGGATGGATGATCCCGCCATAGTATCCACGGCCCTACGGGCCACCACCGAGGGTGAAAATCATGCCGTCCCCGTGGAACCACGCGGGGAGTCCGCGAAGGCGGACGTTGCGGTGTCAGGCGCGACTTCAGTCGCTGGCCGCGCCTGGCCATTGAGGCGGGGGAGCATCAACGAGAAAGTGATCCCCTTTTTCAAGGCAGTAGATATTCTTTTGGTGAAAGTGGCATCGGCCGTGAGAGCGAGGAACGTGATCTGTCATATGTTTTCCCGGTCGTGCCTCAGGCGACATGTATAGAAAGGCATCATACTCTTGAACACCGCTCGGATCTCAGTAACAGAGGCGAAGAGGAGTGGTCAGGTACGTACGCTCCTCCGGCACCTCGCGGTCATTGGGGTCATGATCTTGCTGGTCCTGCTGTTTCGATGGCGGCGTGACATCAACGGGGTCCATCTCTGGAATCGAGCCTTCGCAGACGCCTCTGTCGTGCTCCTATCGATAACGCTGATCATCGGGCCCGTCGTCCGCCTCGTTCCGGGAGTCGGGCCCTTGCTTCCCTGGCGGCGTGAGTTTGGCATCTGGTGCACACTCGCCGCCGTCATGCATGTGGCAATTTATGCGTCCTCCTTCAAGTTCGACCTAAAGCGCTTCTTCGGTGGCTCGCTCGGACAAACCTTTCACTGGCTGGACAATCCTTGGGCAATTGGGAATTGGATCGGTACGGTTGCCCTTGTCTACGCTGTGGTCATTGCCGCGACGTCGAATGACGTTTTTGAACGTTACCTGGGACGAGGGTGGAAACACCTCCAGCAGCAGAGTTATACGCTGTTTATCCTCACCGCCATCCACACAGCTATTTTTCTGTACGCAGCTGCCACCTTCGGCAAGGGCATCTTCACAGCCTTTTTTTGGATAGCACTCGTATTGGTACCAGGTATACAATTCGCTGGCTACGTGGCAACCGTAAGGCGTCATCGGCTTCGTCGTCGCGCGAGTCTGAAAACCGTGCGCCCAGCCCTGACACCGTAACAGGTGACTCGGGCGAGCATCGACGTATGCCCATCGAGATTCGCATTGCACAGAGGGCTAGTCAGAATGGCTACCTGCATGTACCACCCGGTTTCGCTCCCTCATGCACATGCGTCGATGCACTGCCAGAGCACCTGTGCGGCGGATATCGGGAAGACGAACCGAGGACGTTTATCCTCCTACGTAGGCGGCCGGGTCGGTAAGAAAAAGCTTTTTACAGGACGGGGCGCAGAAGACAATGGTCCGTCCTTCGTACTCCACTTTGTACCGGGCAGTCGCTGGATCCACATCCATCAGACAGACGGGATCCAATCGCTCCAATCCCTCGGAATCCGCCACCTTGCCATGGACGGCATCATCGGTCGCACCCGAGGTGAGATATCGTTCATACACACGGTCCCGGAGACCCTCAGGGGGAGGCAGTACGCGGTCGGCGTGGAGCATCGATTCTGCGTAGTCGAAGACCTGGGGAATGAAAGCCGTGTTATTCAGGTCCTTGAGCCACAGGGAGCGGCCATGAATTTGAAGGAGCGCGTTGTTCCCTACCGCGCACGGCCCGAGACAGCCCGTGAACGTCAAGTGTAAGCGGTTACGAATACGTCGACGCTCCCATTCATCCGACCACAGGGAGTTGTCAAAAGGCATACGGCCTTTTTCTTCCCAGCCACAGCAGCAGTTTCCGTTCGCACGCGAGCAGATGAACAGATTCCCGTGTACCTGGACGATACGAAAATCCTCGTCTCGAGCTCGAACTTTTACCGTGGTCAATCGGGGTCGTCGTGGATCCAGAGGTATCGGCTGTACACCAGGATCAGGCTGATCTGCAAGGCTACGTGTCTGCAAGCGATTTTCACTGGCATCCTCATGATCGGCCATGCAGACTCTCCTCCACTGTCGTGTTGTCCCACACGGCGCACGTCATGCGTACGAATCCAACTCCACGTGGGGTTGGATGGTTACCTGTCCATCATAGGATGACCCATCGATGCCGTAGTACGCAGATGTTCCCGCCGTACCGGGCGAATGTGTGCTACCCCTCGTATTGTGTACGCTGCCCGTATGTGTTCCATTCGCCATGCCGCCATCCGTGACTTGCGGCGATGTGCACGCTCTGTCCCCAGGATGTGACACCATTACTCGTCGTGGTGGCCTGGAGCATCTGGGTCACAGTAGTCAACGTCGTCAGTCTCCTGGAACGACCCGGGCAGCACCTCGCGCCGAAACGAGCCTCCGCGCATGACGTCCTCAGCCGATACATCAAACGTGAATTCCTGCATTGGAGGGAGCGGCAGGCCCCCAATCGTCACGTGTCTCCGGACCGTGTAGATAGAGGACCAGGGGCAGCAGAAGTACGGGCCAAGCCGGTTGCCAGAACGATCAGTCGCGTAGGCGGTATCGCCGCGGGCGAGAGCACGGTCGATATCCGCCTGGATCGCCAGGGTCCGTTGTGGTTCAGGGTCGAATCGCCACAGGGACTCGATCGCGCGTCGCGCCGCCCGGTCTTGCTTCCATGTGGGACGGCTTACGGGGTCGGTGAGACACCACGGGTCAAATCCTGGCTCACCAGGTCCTGGTAAACTCTGGTAGCCAGTGGAAGGAGTCGGGGAGTGTGGGGCTGGTTGTTTCTGCGGGTGCTCGATGAGGCTCGGCATGGCGAGGTACTGGCCCAGGAGATAGTATCGTTCGATCGCACCCTTTGCATACTGTTCCACTTGCTCGTGAAGATCCTGGGACACGTGACCCAGGAGCAGTTGCTCGGCATAGGTTGTCTTAGTTGTCGCGTCCACCAGAATCTGACCGACCTTCTGCACCGCCTGCTGCTGATGTGCTGGAGCCGCCTGCTTGAAGATGCCGAACGCGGCCTCGGCGTAGCGCTGGATCCCATGACAGGCCCCAATCATTCCGTCCAGGTGCGCGCGCGGACACGGCTCGACCTCACTCCATGGAGGAAGTGAGGTCGGCACGGCCACGTCGAGCCGGTACCCGTCATTCGTCTGTGCCTGACGCGCACGGCTCAGCCACCCTTCGACCTGCCGATAGAAGGCGAAGACCTGCTGCCCGGTAACCAGCGGGACGAACCCCGATGTTGAAGGATTGGCCCGGTAGTCCGCGTCAAGAAATTGATCGCCCAGCGTCTGCAGCGAAAAGGCGTTCCATGCGGAAAGCAACTCGGCCTGCGTGGCCGGTTCCGTCTCCCATGGGTCCACGCCACGAATCTTGAGATCGAGGCGGCGCTCCTCGACGGTATCGATGAGGTCGTAAACAACTTGCCCTGCTCGACGATACGCTTCAAGCGTGTCTGCCGCAACCTCGCCCTGTATTAGTGCTGAAAATCGATTCCATAGTCCGGGTCGTTGCTCCATCGCCGTTGCGGTATGGCCATCGCCGTCCCAGGAGACGTGAACGTGCGACTCCGCCCGCATCCCCCTTTCTCGTAGACATCGGTCCTTACCACCGCCATCGTAACCGCCGCGAACAGTCTATACGCCCATGGCGTCAGGCGCCACGATGAATGATTGGTTGTAGTCCGTTCGCTACCGGGGATGCCACAGACGTGCCGAAAGAGAACAGGACGATGAGTGCGAGGAGCATGTGGACCATCACTGCGTCTCCTTATCTCTCCAGATCCTGCGCCGACTGCTATCGGCCCTGGCATCGTCGTAGCACTGGTTAATGATGCGAGATGTTACCTCTCGACATCGTGCTGGTTCACCACCGCGTCCGAGCAGACGATCCGCACGATGTCGTTGATGGGGGGCGGCTCGGCGGTGCCTTCGGAGCCGGGTGCGCTGAGGCGGTGGCGCTGGAAAAGCCGAGCCGTTCTACCCACAGCGTCTGGAGATGCTGCAAGGCATCTGCACTCGTGTTCGCCTGTAGCATCGTCTCGAGGATGGCATCACACTCTGGCGTGTCTTCAAGCGTCTCGATAGGCACTGGCGTGTTCCTTCCCGGTGTGGTCATCGCGAAAGAGCGTGTCAGACGATACTACACCGAATGTTAGGAAGTGAGCACGGTGAGTACAAATACTGTTGCTGAGTGTTCCTGATCGAGAAGCAAAAGCAGTGAATACCGACGAAACATGTCCCTGATTATGTTTCATGGATTTATCTCGTTGCGCGTCGTCATCCCTCGTTTGCAGGCCAGTGGTGAGGGCAGGATACGGATGGTGATGTCGCTTTCCACACGTGATGGACACGGTGTATCACACGCAGTACGGGTCGAATGACGAATCCTGAGCGCTAATGATCACCCAGCTGTTCTTCAACCCTCACGTTATGTTGGTCTGCCTTCGATGACATTGAGCACGCTGTCCGTGGGGACTACCCTGATCAGTCGAAAGCCACTTGCCGCAAAGAGCTGACTGAATTCCTGGTGCGTCCGCTCTTGACCGCCTGGTCCAACCAGCATATTGAGATCAGCGAAGTTGATAAGCGCGCCTTCGTTCGGTCGGCCCACGATTCGCTCGACCACGACCAGCGTTCCTCGCTCGTCCATGGCCTGCCGACATGAGCGCAAGATCGCCGTGGCCTCTTCATCTTCCCAATCGTGCAGGATGAACTTGAGCAGATAGGCGTCACCACCTGGGGGGAGGGAATCGAAGAAGCTGCCCTCGATGATCTGGCAGCGATCCCGCACTCCGGCAGCCTGCAGCACGGATGCTGCACCTTCGGCGACGTGCGGCTGGTCAAAGAGGACGCCGTGCATTGCCGGGTGCTTGCTCAGGATCGCTGCCAGAAACGCCCCGTGTCCGCCGCCGACATCCACGACCGTCCCATACTGTCCAAAGTCATACGCCCGGAGCACCGCGGGTGCGAAGATGCGGGAGCTGCCGGTCATCGCTCGGTCAAAGACCGCCCCTTCTTCGGGATGTCGCTCTCGGTACTCCCAGCCGCTCATCCCGTGGACGTGGCGCATCGCGTTGTCGCCGGTCTGGGCGCTGTGCAGCAAGTGCGCCCAGGCAGTGAATTCGTACGGTCGACCGACGAAGGCCGCCCACGGGCGCAGCGACTCGGGTGCATCAGCGCACAGGCATGCACCGATAGGCGTGAGCGCAAAGTGGTGATCAGCTTCTTCGTGGAACACATCGACGCTGGAAAGCGCTCGGAGTAACCGGTAGAGGGTGCGAGGATGCGTCTGGGTGATGGCGGCGAGCTCGTCGCTGCTGCGGGGCCCCCCTTGCAGGTGATCCGCGATGCCGAGTGTGGCGGCCACATGGATGGCCTGGGTCACCTGGTACCCGTCGATCAATCGCCTCAGCGTCACCGACGGCTTCTCCGGGACCGGTTCCATCGATCACCTCCTCTCATGACAGGGTCGGGACACCCACCAGTGGTATCCATATTGATCGGGTATCCATCGATGGTTGTACCATCCAGGGGACAACAAAACAAGCGAACGCTGCTCTCGCTTTCGGACTGAGAACCGGGCCGATCTGGCTGATATCAAGCGTGAGATGTACCCTAAGAACTAGCTGCTCGCCTCATTGCGTCCCTCAGATAGACAATGCCACAGATGATGCCAGGTGTTTACGGAGCAGGTTCAGCTCTGTCTCATACAGATGCATGTTTCCAAGTGCATCCTCCGATTGCCAGGAGGCCGGATGTCGACGCCAAAACTCGTACCCGAGCCGTTCGTAGAGAGCACGTGCTCGCGTATTATGGTCCTCGACGCCGAGCACCACCCATGGGCATCCACGGCGTCGGATATGCTGCTCCGCTTCCGCGATGATGCGTCTTCCGATTCCGAGGGATCGGAGCCGCGCATGGGTCGTCAGCTGGAACAGCGTGCCTGCATCGCGGTGTTCGGTGTAATCGATGCCAGCCTTGGCTATCGGTGCCCCATTTGGTGCCCTGACCGCCAGGTACTCAACCTCACCACGTCGAGCGCGATCCAATGCCGCGCCGACACTCCGCACATGCGAAGGACTGCCTGACCATGAGAGATGCCCGAGATCCTTCTCGCTCAGGGCATCTATGATCAGGGCATCGAGTCTCCCAGTCTCTGCCAGTTGCAACACCGCATTGATGGCACCGTCATGCGGGCCGTCTTCTTCCATTGCTAAACGCTCCAAGGATTCCTCAGACATGGCCATGGCACGCGGCCAGGCTCATCTCGACCCCTCGCCATGGCGTCCTTCCGTCATCAGATCTGCATCACTCCTCATGGGTAAGGTACCACTGCACGATGCACCGGCAGCCACGAGCCAAGGACAGCCCCGACGACGTGGACTTCGACACTCTTTATCGACCACTCTGCATCGCTATCTTCTATGCACAGCGCCTAGTCCGTACAAGTCCCCTATACGTGGGATGTACGCGAACTCAGGCGTACCATTTCTCAAGAGCGTTGAACGCTTCACCAACCTGAGGATTGCCCATGAACCGATTGAGTTCTTACTCACATTGGCGATTCCCAATCTCCAGTCGAGTTGTGGGTAGTTACGGTAATCGCCGGGCGCCTCGGCAAGCGATGGACCATCTATGTCTCCGTGTACCCGATTGATACTGTTCCACCCTCAAAGCGCTCTTCATACGGTGGCCGCAGGAGTACCGCTCTCACCATGGGTTCCACTTTGGTCCATTGCAGAATCGCACGCCGGACGTACTGATCTGTCTCCTCTATTGCGATCCTGGTATAGGTCCGAACGTCCTTGAAGGGAGCCAATCCATGCCGAAAACGGTCACTCGCCTCCTTCGCCGCCCGGTCGACCGACGTATCACCTTGAAAAATAAGGCGTAGACGTGCTTCATGCACGAGTTGACTGGTCTTGACGTCCCACTACGCAGCGAGTTGCGCCCTCGTTTTCCCCAGCACCCTCACGGTGGGCCTCTCAGCCCGCCATGACCGTGAAGGTGCTGGGGATGAACTGAGCTGTGCCTGGCTTGACCATCAGTGGATCGGGGATAGGCCCAACGGGAGTCGGCTGCATGGCTGGGGCGGTCACCTGAAACTGCGCGATGAAGGTGGCACCTTTGATCAGGATCGGCTTACCGTTGACCGTGTGCTGTGTCAGGTTCGCCGGCGTGAGGGTCAGCGTGAGGGTGCCCATGCCAGGCGTGACGAACGGGGGCGCCGTGTACATCAACGGCAGCAGCAGAGAGGGAGGGAGTTCGTCACCTTGTAGGCAGACCGGCTGGTTAGCAACGAGCACGGTGGCCCCAGTCCCCATCAGCGGCACCGGGGCTACGATAGCCGGGACCAAGGCCGGTGGTGGAATCGTGATCTGGATCATGTCGCCGGTCTTGATGACGATGTCACCCATTCAGACGCTCCTTTGGCGCGTTAACCCCAAGAACCTGGCTTCTTGCAGTGTACTCCCTCGGCTGCACGTGTCAAGCCAGCTTTGCAGCCAGAACGCTGCTCGACATGTCATATCAAGCTGCTCGTGGAGGCCCCTGTCCATAATCGGCGGAGCATCCCGGCCATGGGACCCGCACCATCACAGGAGCAACCGGACCCTGCTCGGCCTGACGCGCCCGGGCATGGCGCTCGTTGTCCTGTTCGATAGCGATATGGCTGGCAATGCTCGTCTGTGGGTTGTGGTCCCCCTGGACATCCCAAACGTCACGCCTACCCCTTCCCCTGGCGCCCCATTGCCTCAATCAGCCGCTCCACCCGCTGGTCCGCCTTGTGGCTGGACACCACAAACAGCGCGTGGATCATCCCCGGCACCCAGAACAGCAGCGTCAACACGATATTCAGCAGTCCCTGCACCGGCTTCCCACACAGGAACACCGCCAGCGGTGGCAGGATGATGGCGAGCAGATACAGCATGAGTCCTCCTTGACGATAGATCATCGTCAGCGCATTACCCCCTGACGGTGATCTGCCAGGTACATTCGTACGCGGTCTGAATCTCCAGAATGTGAGGACCTGCCTTCGTGAACCGTAAGACCCCTTGTCCCTGGGCCGTGGACGCACCTCCCGTTTCATCGACATCGCCGCTGTATGGCACTTTTGCGGCGATGGTGAACATCGGTGCTGCTGCCCTGGTGCAGTCGAAGTGGTAGGCAATCGTGTAGTTGCCTTTCGGGTTGATGACATCGGTCGTGGAGGCGCTCGCACCAGCGAGATCAAGAAGGATTGCGTCTGACGATTCCAGCGCCTGGTCCCATTGCTCCCATGGAAAGCGCTCGGTATTCAAGCGCGACTGCAGACCAGTGGGTCCATTGATCCACGTGCGATAGCCATCCGTGAACGCCGTCCAATTATCCGCCTTCCGCCAGACCATCAATCCGTTGGTCGTATGCTGAAGGCCGTCACCGTTGACTGGATTATGGTTCTCATCTTCCACACACGCCCCCACCTGCAACGGGATCATGTCGTGCACGGTGGCAAACCCAAGGTGGAACTCACACACGGCGGTCTGTGCTGACGCCGACACCACGGGCACCAGGAGAGACAACCCCACTACCAGGGACAACATAAAACGACGCATACGAAAACCTCCAGTACTACAGCTGCCCAAACCGGGCCATCATCACCCGCGTACCGTGACCCGCCACACGGAACGGCGTGTGCTTCTCGCTTTTCAGCTGCAGGACTGTCGGTGTTTCGTGCCCCTGTCTTGCCATGGTGATCGCCCCACGATCACCCATGTCCTACCACGAAGAGCGCGAAAACGAGAAGCAACGTGGTGAAGACAATGCCGCCTACATCTGACCACTGACGACGGCGCCAAACTCGACGCAACCAGGACCGACGGAACGATGGCATCTGACATGCTCCTTTTGATGCACAAGGGGACATCTTCAGTTGCCAAGCTGCATGACACACCGGAAGACCTACCAGACGGCAGTGCGGCAAGTGTAACAGGTTGAAAGCTTCTATCACCGACCTGAATCCATTGGGACACGCTCAATCCCACGTGCGTCTTCCTCTTGACCATGGTCGTGACGACGTTAGATGTGTGCCACCTATCACCCAATCGGCCGTCTGCCGACAACATCGCGCGATTCTAGATCATCTACACTACTCTCGCAAGGAGATAATCCTCCACACGATACCGGCAATCAGGATCATCACCGAGACGATGAATAACGCAGTAATTTACGGCTCGCGCATTCGCACCTAACGTTGTACTACTAGGACAATGCGCGGATGAGCGCGCCGCCGACTGCACCGACGATGACGACCATCCACGGCGGCAACTTCCACGCGACAAGCAGCCCGAACGCGACGACTGCCAGCCCGAAGTCCGCCCGATTTTTGATGGCGCTCGTCCACACTGGATTGTAGAGCGCCGCCAGTAACAGCCCCACCACCGCCGCATTGACACCGCGCAGCGCCGACTGGAACCCCGGTTGGACACGGATCACATTCCAGAAGGGCATTACCCCGACGACGAGCAGGAAGGAGGGTAGGAAGATGCCGATCAGGGCGATCAGGCCGCCCACCCAGCCGTGCGGGTTCGGACCGGCCACCGTGCCGAGATAGGCGGAAAAGGTGAAGAGCGGGCCAGGGACCGCCTGCGTCGCGCCATAGCCAGCGACGAACTGCGTCTCGCTCACCCATCCCGGCGGGACGACCGCCGATTGCAGGAGGGGTAAGACAACATGGCCGCCACCGAAGACGAGCGATCCCACGCGGTAGAAACCGGTGAACAGCGCGAGCACGTACCCGCCGACCACGTTCTGGAGGATGGGCAGGCCGACGAGCAACACCCCAAAGAGGGAGAGTGCCACGACGCCGAGTCGTCGGGGGATGGGCTCGCGCATCGGCATGCTGCTGTCGGCACCCCCGGCTTCGATGATTCGCCAACCGACCAGGCCCGCCACGACGATCAGCAGCACCTGGGCAACGCCCGTCTGCCAGGCGAGCATCACCAGTGTCGCGAGGACGGCCATCGACTGTCGTTTGCGATCCGGGCAGAACTGGCGTGCCATGCCCCAGACCGCCTGCGCGACGACGGCCACCGCGACGATCAGCAAACCGTGGATCCACCCGGCGTCCGTGACCGCGCTGTGCTGCACCCCGTAGCCGAAGGCAATCAATGCGAGGGCGGACGGGATGGTGAAGCCAACCCAGGCCGCGAGCCCACCGAGCAGTCCCGCACGGGTGATGCCGACGGCGATGCCGACCTCACTGCTCGCGGGGCCGGGGAGGAACTGGCAGAGACCGACGAGATCGGCATAGGTCTGCTCATCGAGCCACTTGCGGCGCTGGACATATTCGGTGCGAAAGTAACCGAGATGGGCAATCGGGCCGCCGAAGGAGGTCACCCCGAGGCGGAGGGCGACGCTCAGGACTTCCCATGGTGACCCTTGATCGGCGAGGGGTGTTGCGGGGAGAAGCGACGACGACCGGTCGCTCAGCGATGCTGAATCACGCTTCGGTGCGCGTCCCGTATCTGGCACCGGTATTCCCGTGTCGCCACTCATGTCAGACCGCCTCTCGTGCTACTGCGTCTGGGTATCCGAGCCGATCCGTGTTGGCCCGCGCCCCTCGACCACGTCATCCACCAACTCAGCGATCTTCAGCCGTGCCGCGGTGCGTACCTGCTGTCCGCGATTAGTGGGGGAGTCGTACTTCCGAATCTTGCCATTGACCACGCGGTCCTCTCGCGCGAGATAGCCCGCAATCTCCATCTGATGGAGGATCGGCTCGCGCGTGCCGGGGCTGCTATCGTAGCCATGCCGTTTCAGTTCTCCCACGATGGCGAGCCGTAGATCGGCGCAAGCGCCGCGTGATGGAGGAGGTGCATCTTGACGAAGCCAATGATGAAGACCCGCAACACGGCAGTGACTCCCGTTATGGAAGAGTGATAGTATCGCACGAAGCGGAATGACGTACCCGATGACGGCGTTGCGATTCACCACTGGGCGCCGACACGGCGTTGTAACAGAGGAGGCAGTTATGGTCACGAGCACAACGAGCGTCCGCTACATCGTCACCGACGTGGATGCAGCCATCGCTTTCTACACCGAGATGCTTGGCTTTCACGTGGAGATGCATCCGGGACCGGGTTTCGCGATCGTGGCACACGGGAATCTCCGACTGATGCTGAACCGACCAGGCGCTGGCGGTGCCGGACAGGCGATGCCGGACGGGCAGTTGCCCGCCCCGGGTGGCTGGAATCGCATCCAGATCGAAGTGGAAGACTTGGCGACGACGGTCGAGACGATACAAGGAGCAGGGGGCACGTTCCGCAACGAAATCGTGACGGGTAATGGTGGCAAGCAAATCCTGCTTGAGGATCCTTCCGGCAACCCAATCGAGTTGTTCGAGCCCCCACACTGACCTTCACCAAAGTCGGCCCCTTGTGGTGTCAGCGAGATTGCGTATATACTTTTTATGATTGTACAGGTGTTTCACAGAATCGGGTGTACGCGTGGATGGGCGAATCCAACCGGAGACAGGGTGGACTCTCCTCATCTACCGAGTACCGTCAGACCCAGCGAGTAAGCGCGTCGCCATCTGGCGAGATGTGAAACGCCTCGGGGGGCTCTATCTCCAACAGTGCGTCTGCATCCTGCCACGACGTCCCGATGTCGAGAAAAAACTGGAGCGCATCACCGAGAAAATCCCCGCAATGGACGGGGTGTTCACACTCTTCGATGTTCC
>JAABUZ0100002685.1_pt1 | contig 28712 bp, 25 predicted proteins | sample 5562091 | NCBI WGS metagenome assembly JAABUZ01 (sample SAMN12813069, study PRJNA571459) | rock metagenome | isolation source: Antarctica rocks | place: Antarctica: Victoria Land, Linnaeus Terrace sud | collected 2015-12-21 | reverse complement strand
TAATCACTTCGAACAAGTAATGTGACAAGATTCCAGCGTATATCGTGAGCAAGCAGTTGAAATAACCCAGGTGCCTGCTCAAAGGAAGGAGCGGAATGCATACATCTCTCCAAATGATTTTGCAACAAATAATTTTGATTCAAATATACACGATATAAATCTTAAAAACAAGACTATGCTTTCATAAAGAGAAAGGTTGGTAGTGTACTGAGATTTGATCAGCGGAACATAGTCCACTCTCCATTCAAAACCTCAAGCTTTTACAAGACTTTTGAGCACATTCAGTTTCTATCCCAGGCAAGCAGGAGGTACAGGGACAAACTCTCGTCACTGCCTCTCCAGGTCTATATGTGACGGATAGTGATGTCGTGATTGTGGGACGACTGTTGGATGCGTAATAAGCAGCGGGTGAGGCAGCACTATAAGGGTGGGCACTCCATATATATTACGCTTGCATCCTTTGTGAAAATTCAGCGTCTCTCTTCTCAAAGGACGTAAACATCTTCACCACAAGAAAAGAGAAACTTCTGTATGAATTCATCATGTGTGCCTTCAAACCAGGATCTGCTGTGGGTAATCACCATTTGCAGAGTGGAAAAGGAACTGGCATGAAAAGACGAGGGCGAGGGAAACTTTATTATGGTTGGGTGCTGATGGTAGTTCTGGGGATTTCCGCCATTGTCTCCTATGGAACGACACAGTATCTCTTCGGAGTTCTGGTCGTTCCCGTTGATGCCACCTTTCACTGGGGACGAGCGAGCATCTCTGGTGCCTACGCGCTGGGACTCATTCTCACGGGACTGCTTGGTGTTCCCATTGGGATGCTTGTCGATCAACGCGGCGCGCGTCTGCTCATGAGTTGTGGCTCAGCTTTGGCAGGTCTTGCACTTATTGGACTTGCTAACGTGAATGCACTCTGGCAGTTCTACCTGCTCTGGTCTGGGGTCTTAGGGTTGGCGATGGCCCTTACGCTCTATCCCGTGAGTTTCACGGTGGTCGCGAACTGGTTTGTGCACAAACGTGGAACAGCCCTTGCTCTTCTGACGATTATCGGAGGACTGTCCTCACCTCTGTATATTCCCTTAGCTGGAACGCTCGTTGCACACGTCGGATGGCGCACAACCCTCGTCGTGCTTGGACTCACACAACTGCTGATTGCGCTGCCTCTACATGCTTTCTTGCTCCGACGGCATCCAGAGGACATGGGCTTGTCTCCTGATGGAGAGGCATCACTCCCAACGCCTGCACATGGACCTTTACCCGGAGCAACACTTGCCGAGGCGCTGCACAACTCGGCTTTCTGGCTACTGACAGCCTCCTTCTCTCTAACATTTTTGGGCAACACGGTCGTTGTCGTCCATCAAGTTGCGTTCTTGATCGGGCGTGGCTATGACGCAGTTCTTGCGGCAACACTCTCTGGAATGCTCGGTCTCGCGAGTATTCCAGGCCGCTACGTCTTGAACGTTCTCAGTTTACGCATCAATCCGCAGAAGTTGCTCTTGTTGAGCGTCATCGCACAAGCTGTGGGCCTCGTCATTTTAATACTGGCACCCTCTCTTGAGTGGCTTATCCTCTACGTGGTGATCTACGGTGCCGCCCAAGGGACCTTCTCGCCTCTCCGAGCGTCGGTGATGGCGGACCATTTCGGACGCCGAGCCTACGGCTCCATTACGGCAGTGCAAGGGATTTCGCTGGCGATTTGTGCAGGGCTAGGGCCACTTGTAGCAGGGTGGCTCTACGACGTGCTTCATCACTACGAGATGGCATTCTGGCTCTGTGTTGGGGCATTCCTCTTAGGAGCCATTGGTCTCGCTGTAGTGCCTCAACCCCGTCCACTAGATGTTCGCTCTTTTTCCACGTCTGTAGAAAACGTGACGTGAGAGCAAGAGAGATGTTTGTGACAGCTCAACCAAAAACGCAGTGGAGGGTGAGGCAGATACCATTATCGAAAGACGTATCCAACTCCACGCACCGTTTGAATGATCCTGGGATTCGCGGGCTCTTCCTCAAGTTTCTCTCGTAACCAGCGCACATGAACATCAACAGTTCGTGTATCTCCGATATAATCATATCCCCACACATGGTGAAGCAACCGATCTCGTGTGAGGACTGTCCCCCGATTGCGTACGAAATAGATGAGTAAGTCGTATTGCTTCGGCTGCATGTCTATTTCCTGGTTACGACAATAGACTCTCCGCCCAGCGAGGTCAATGCGCAACGGCCCTGCGACCAGTTCTCGTGACGCGGTTAGTCCTTCTTCGCTTGTTTCCTGTCTCACCGCTTCTTGACGAGAAGAAGCATATGCTGCGCGTCGGAGCAGTGCTCGCACACGTGACAAAAGCTCACGGCGTCCAAACGGTTTCGTGATATAGTCGTCGGCACCCACTTCGAGACCGATCACTTTATCAATCTCTTCACTTTTCGCGGAGAGCATAATAATCGGTAGCGTTGCCGTCTCCTTCTCACGGCGTAAGCGACGGCAGACTTCTATCCCGTCCAGCTTTGGCAACATGAGATCGAGAATAATAAGACTCAAGTTCTTCTGCTCGGCTGCAACTTCTAGTGCGCGTACTCCATCCCTTGCAGTCACCACGTCGTAGCCAGCTTGCTCTAAGTTATACTGAATGGTCTCTACCAGGATTGCCTCATCGTCGATGACGAGAATTGTCTGTGCCACATTCACCCTCCTTCTACACCCTACGCTTCAAAGAGTCCTTGATGGGGAGAGGGCAGAATTCCATCTCCCTTTCCCCGCATTCGCTTAGCCAAACCTCCCACCGACATAATCTTCCGTTTCTTGATTGCGTGGATGCTCGAAAAGTTCGGCGGTCGTTGCCAACTCGATGAGCTTGCCTTGCAAGAAAAAGCCAGTATAATGAGAAACGCGTGCTGCCTGTTGCATATTGTGTGTGACTAAGACAATGGTATAGTCCTGACTTAACTGTGTGATAAGCTCTTCCACACGGAGGGTAGCGATCGGGTCCAGTGCTGAAGCAGGTTCATCCATCAAAATTACGTCAGGACGACTGGCGATGGCGCGTGCGATGCACAAACGTTGCTGCTGGCCACCTGAGAGCCCGACTGCCGAAGCGTTCAGCCGATCTTTCACTTCATCCCACAGGGCTGCTCCACGCAAGCACTCCTCGACACGATCATGAATGCTTCGCCGCGAGCTTTTCTGAAGATGTAAGCCATATGCCACATTTTCAAAGATAGAGACGGGAAACGGATTGGGTCGCTGAAAGACCATCCTGATACGCTTACGAAGCTCAATAGGGTCAACAGCAGGATCATAGATATCCTCTCCGTTCATCCACGCCTCTCCTTCAAGGCGAGTGCCGGGTACAAATTTGTCCATACGATCAAGCGTGCGCAAGAAAGTGGATTTGCCACAGCCCGAGGGTCCAATAAGTGCCGTCACTTGCCGTTCGGGGAGGGAGAGAGAGATATCAAAGAGTGCCTGCTTCGCTCCATAGAAGAAGTTCAGGTCTTTGACTTCAATCTTGGGGGCAACATCTTTCTTCGCCTGTAAAGCAAGTCCGCTCACCTCAATCGTAAGTAGAGAAGAGCTTTTCTTCTCTTTCATTTCATCAGTCATAGGTATTTGTTTTTGTTGTATTCGATTTTGCTCCATGTCGCTCCTGTGTTCTTTCTGTGTGCAGGTTCATCGTCGCAGAGAGAAAACCATGCTCACATGCGTCTGTTTCTTCATGCTCTTATCTCAACATGTACTCTTTGTGTAATGGAATAGCTGCATCGACAATTAATCGGTCAGAGTGGACAATGAGACGAATGTAGCGACCTGAGAGCGCTTTACTGATAAAATAGGGACGGCCTTCAAAGGATATGTGACCACTGCGTGCGACCTTCCGTGAGAAGATATGCGCGCCTTCAGGTAGCAGTGGTGAGACATACTCCTGCGACTCGCTTGCTTTATTCATAACTCCAAACTCCATGTTGTTCCTCGTGAGGCACTCTCATATCAGGTGGTAACGCTACGAATGGCTTTGAAACAATACATCATGCGGTTCGCTGCTCGGCCTCTCTAGCCGAAGCGCCCGCTGAGATAGTCAGCGGTCTCCGGTTTACTTGGATGCTCAAAGAACTCCTGAGTCGCCCCCTCCTCGATGATGCGACCCTGGAGGAAAAAGACGGTACGATCGGAAACGCGTCCAGCCTGTTGCATATTGTGGGTCACGAGAATCACGGTATACTGCTCTTTGAGCTGACGAATGAGCTCTTCGACTTCCAGCGTCGCCACCGGATCGAGCGCGGAGGCCGGTTCATCCATCAGAATCACCTCGGGATGATTGGCAATGGAGCGTGCAATGCACAAACGTTGCTGCTGCCCACCAGAGAGGTCACGTGCAGGCGCATCTAGCCGATCCTTCACTTCGTCCCAGAGTGCGGCCTGTCGCAGGCTCTTTTCGATCAGATCTCGTATCTGTGAAGCTGGAACTAAGCCATTGAGACGAGGACCAATCGCCACATTCTCGGAGATGCTCAGAAAGGGTTGAGGATTGGGTCGTTGAAAGACCATGCCGATCTTCTGTCGTACGTAGCGCGGATTGATCGAACGCGCATAGATATTGACTTTGTCCACCACGACACTTCCTGAGATGCGCGTGTGAGGAACTTCTTCGTGCATTCGGTTTAAGCAGCGAACAAAGGTGGACTTGCCGCAGCCTGAAGGGCCGATCAAGGCGGTTACTGAGTTCGGTTCAAAGGACACATTTATATCATGAAGCGCTTGTTTCTGACCATACCAGGCATTCAGCTGTTCGGCTTGCACAAACATACTTTTTTCCTTCTTCTTTCAATAGAATTAGCGACGCCGGAATCCACCCGTTGCCCAGCGAATGGTGAGAGAAGCCAGAATAACAAGCACCAGCAAGACAAATGATCCTGCATATGCCTGATGTATTTGTGTTTCATAAGGGCTCAGTGTAAAGTTAAAGATGCGTAAGGGTAATGTATCGATTGGGCGTGTCAGATCCACATTGAAAAACGGACTGCCAAAGGCCGTCATGAGCAACGGCGCGGTTTCACCCGCGACACGGGCGATCGCCAGGAATATTCCAGTGACGATACCACTCCGCGCGGCTGGCAGAACGACCCGAAGCGTGGTGTGTGAAGCGGTGGCACCAAGGGCAGCCGATGCCTCGCGAAGCTCCTGTGGAACCAAACGAAGGACTTCCTCTGTTGCGCGTGTCACTGTAGGAATCATGATGATAGATAAGGCGAGCCCACCTGCTAGCCCGGAAAAGGAGTGAGAAGGAACGACCAGGAAGACCCAGATGAAGAGACCAAAGATGATGGAAGGAATACCGGTCAGCATATCGACGAGAAAGCGAATGGCACTGGCAAACGATCCTCGTCCAACTTCAGCAAGGTAGACGCCCGTCAAGAGTCCAAGGGGAATACCAATCAGCGAGGCAAGCCCAACGACAAGCAGTGAGCCAACAATAGCGGTGGCCACACCTCCCCCAGAGCCTCCAATTGAGGCTGGTGGTTGCGTAAAAAAGTCCAGATTGAGATAGGCCAGTCCCTGGCTCGCAATAAAGAAAAGCAAGTACAGTAAAAAGCTTGCAGCCAGCACAGTGAAGAGTCCAGTCAACGCGATACTGAGCCAGTTTGCAATTTGGCGACGAGTTGAAAGAGCACGCTGTTGTGGCTGAAATGGATTGGACATGCTCTTCTCACGCTGCACCGTTGTACTCATAGCACTCCTCCTCGGACACTCCCATGACGCCCCAACCGGGTAATCAGGATGCGAGCAATGATATTGGTGATCAGGGTAATCAATAGGAGCAGAAGTCCTGCTTCAAGGACAGCGGAGATAAAGAGACCTGGTGTTGCTTCTCCAAACTGATTGGCAATCACGCTCGCAAGGGTATAACCAGTATTAAAGAGACTCGCACTGGGAGGAGCAGCCTGGTTACCAATGACCAGAGTGACTGCGATGGTCTCGCCAAGTGCGCGACCAAGCGCCAGGATCGCTCCACCAGCAATGCCAACCCGCGCATAGGGAAGCAAGACATCGCGGATAATTTCCCAACGCGTCGCTCCTAACGCGAGCAGTCCTTCACGCTGTTCAACAGGAACGGTTGCGAGCACCTCGCGATTGATCGAGGTAATGATTGGCAGAATCATCACCGTTAAGATGCACCCTGCGGCGAGCAGTCCGAGTCCACGAGGAGTGCCCTGAAAGAAGGGGAGCCAGCCCAGATGTTGCTGTAACCAGGGTTCGCCACTTTTCTGCAACCAGGGGGCGAAGGCGAGAAATCCCCACAACCCGATAACCACGCTCGGAATAGCCGCCAGCGCGTCAACCAGGAAGGCCAGCGGCCCCCGTATCACACGTGGACAAAACTCGGTCAGAAACAGTGCAGTCCCGATACCCAGCGGTAAAGCAAAGAGAAGGGCGAATATCGAGGTGACGAACGTTCCAAAGATGGCTGGGCGCACACCATAGGTATCATGAACGGGATCAAAAGCCTCATTACTCAAATAGCTCAAGCCAAAGGCGCGAATCGTCGGCCAGGATTGGCTGACAAGCACCCAAATGACAGCCAGAACAACGAGTAGAACAATCCAAACGCAGAGGAGGGTCAGACTACGAAACACCAGATCCTCTGGTCGCTGCGCAAGCTGACGCAGTTGCTTCCACCAGATGCGTCCTCGTTGCTGTGTCGCAGCAGCAACTGTTGAAAACGGAAATGACATCAAATTTCTCCTCGGTAAGCAGTAGGCATATCTGCTCCACCAGACACTCGTGTTCGCAACCAACACCATAGGCATTTCTGAGAGAGAGTGCCCAGCTATGGAAGCAGATCTTACTTCCATAGCTGGAACGCATCCGCACATGGAACATCTTTTTGATCAAGGAGATCGAGAAGTCCTTAGCGGATGCATTAGCCCTTATAACAAGGACTGCCTCCACACTGCATCTTCTTCACCTGTGCTTCATCTAACTTCACAATGTTGTCTGGTAAGGGAGCATAGCTCAGATCAGGCGAGTACTGCTGACCATCGTGGATCATCCACCACAATGTCTGTGCCAGAGCCTGCCCCTGAGCTGGTGTACGCTGGTTTTGATAGACGACTGCCCATGAGTAACCACTGATTGGATAAGAGTTCTTGCCAGGAGAATTGACAATATAGAAGCGCAAATCAGCGGGAATAGTAGCGTAGTTCTGAGCAGCAGCCTTCGACGTGTCCAATGAAGGTGAGAGAAACTCTCCATCTTTACTCTGCATCTGTCCATACTGGATGTTGTTCTTGAGGACATAGGCTAGCTCATTATAGCCAATGGCACCTGCGGTCGTTCTAACGGAAGATGCCACGCCTTCGTTGCCCTTCCCACCGATACCTGTGGGCCAATTAACGGTAGAGCCTGCTCCCACCTTAGAAGACCAGTTTGGGCTAACGGCAGCAAGATATTTTGTGAAGATCGCTGTGGTGCCACTCCCATCAGAGCGGTGAACGACCGAGATACTCTGGTGTGGCAATGTGACACCTGAATTAATTTTAGTGATGGCCGGGTCATCCCAGAACTTTACGTTCCCAAGATAGATATCCGCAATCAACGGGCCGGTGAATTTGAGATGCGTGGACGCAGGCACGGCTGAAAGGTTGTAGGAGATGGCTTCTGAACCAATCGTCACCGGGATATGCAAAATCGGACCATTCTGGGTCTTAGCTAGTTCCTGATCAGTCATAGGACCATCAGTCGCCCCGAAGTCGACGGTCTGTTGCAGGAATTGCGTCTTGCCCGCACCACTGCCGACAGATTGGTAATTGACCTGGATTTTACAGCCGGTTTTAGCATATTCGGAAAACATTTTGGAGAAGAGCGGAAAATCAAAGGTGGAACCTGCGCCGGTGAGTCCATTGGTCGAGGGACACTGTGGGCCACTTGCGGTGGAGCCCGTTCCACTGCTTCCACTAGATGAACCGCCACATGCACTGAGAACAAGCAGCAAACTCAGCAAAGCAAGAATGCTGAAAGGAGCCACAGGTGACTGGCGCTTTGATAACGCTGGTAATTTCAATAACATAAGACCTCTCAAATTCTTTCCTTCCATAAAAAAGGATCGATACAACATGCTTCATCAATATGCGAGGAGACACTGTAGGCGTATTTCTACCCGTGGACACTGTATGATACCTGCATTAACTATGCTTTATGGATAAGTTAACCGTTCCTCGAGGATAAGTTAACCATTTCTTGATGGATTGTTAAGAGAATGTTAAGTTTGAGGGAAAACTGTGCTTTGCAACCATTGCTATAGAAATGAGACTGACCTATTTTTACAGGTGGGAAGGCCCTGAAAGGACTGGAAATGTATAAAGCAGAGTGTGCAAGAGAGGAAAAGAGGGAGCGTTCCTTTGTGAACAGCATCTTACCCCTTGACTCTGTAGTATGGTACGGGGTGTATAGTTTTTTAAAGGAGGAACAGAGATGGGTGCCCTCTCAATTGGACAAGTTGCACGCAGAGCTGGGGTTGGCATAGAAACAATTCGTTTTTACGAGCGCGAGGGTTTGCTGGAGGAGCCACCTCGCCGTCCTTCTGGCTATCGCCAATACTCAGAGCAAGTGGTGAAGCGTCTTCACTTTATTAAACGTGCACAACAGCTTGGCTTCTCGCTCAAAGAGATTACGGAACTACTGATGCTGCGTGTTGATGGACAGACCTCGTGTGAAGAGGTGAAGCAGCATACGGAGGCAAAAATCGCTGAGGTGGAGCGGAAATTGGTTGATTTACAACGCATGCGGCAGGCATTACTCCAGGTCGCTACTCTTTGTACTGGACAAGGACCAGCCAGTGCCTGTCCTATGCTTGATGCGCTTGATCAGCAAGAGATATCTGGTGGGGAGGAATGACAGAGAAATGAACTCCGGGTCTGCCAGAAAATGTCTCGATGAGAAAGAGAGAAAAAACACGATGACTGCAACTCAGGAGCGCTTTGATCTGGTCGTTCTAGGAAGTGGCTCGACAGCATTTGCTGCTGCACTTCACGCCGTCGAACTCGGCAAAACAGTTGCGATGACTGAATACCGCACTGTAGGGGGTACCTGCGCCAATCGTGGGTGTCTCCCCTCGAAGAATCTCATTGAGGCGGCCCGCATCGTCCACGACACAGCCCATCCTCGCTATCCAGGTCTGTCGCCAGTGCAGATACCAATTCATTGGGCAGCACTTGTGGCACAAAAAGATGAAATTATTCAGGAGTACCGTACCCAGAGATACGAGAGCCTGCTTGACGATCATGACCGTATTCAGGTGGTCTCTGGTCGAGCGCGTTTTCTTTCCGACCACGAAGTGGAGGTTCAGAGTGCTGACGGCGTCCGCCATCTCATCGGAGAGCAGATTCTCATCGCGACTGGCTCATCTCCAAGCATTCCAGCTATTGCGGGACTCTCTGACGTTCCCTACCTCACCAGCGACCTCTTGAGTTCCAGCAATGATCCTTGGAAAACGGAACTACGCCAGCAGCCTTCCTCATTACTCATTCTGGGGGGTGGCTCTATTGCCCTTGAACTGGGCCAGATGTTTGCCCGGTTCGGGACTCATGTGACGCTTCTCACGCGCGGACAGACCATTCTCACAGGTTACGAGCCAGAAATTGCTGAAGCTTTGACGGATGTTCTTCAGAAGGAAGGGCTACGGATGGTGACGTCAGCGCAAGTGCAGAGAGTGGAACGCTCAGACGAGAACATTACCATCTCAGTGCAGCAACATGGACAGCAGCGCGTCTTCACAGCTGAAAAGCTCTTGATCGCAACAGGACGATGGCCCAATACGCGTGATCTCGGCCTCTCGCGGGCAGGTGTGAACATCGATGAAGCAGGAGCTGTGCGCGTCGATCGCACGCTACGAACACGGGTGCCTCACATCTGGGCTGCTGGAGATGTGATCGGACGAGAAACTGAAAGCCAGATGGCAACGCCGGTAGGTGCACATGACGGCAAAATCGTCGCTCATAATGCGCTTTCAGGGATGCCATTGCGCGAGGTTGATCATACCGTCGTCCCGCGCGTCATCTTTACAGATCCCCAGGTAGCAGTTGTAGGCTTGACTGATGCAGAAGCCGTAGTGACTGGAATCGCATGCAATTGTAACACGATCCCACTTAGCGTGGTACCGCGAGCCGGTGCTCTTCGTGATCCACGCGGCGTGATCAAGATGGTGCTGGACGACGCGACGCGACGGGTCATCGGAGTGTCAATGCTTGGCATAAACGCCGGGGAAGTCATCCATGAAGCGGCAATGGCGCTTCGCTTCGAAGCGACGACAGATGATTTCATCGATTTGATCCACGTCTATCCAACGATGGCTGAGGCGCTTAAACTGGTTGCTATTTCATTTACCAAAGATGTAAAGAGACTGAGTTGCTGCGCTAGCTGAGTCGCTCATAGCCTTGAAATGCTGCCTTCTCTTGCGAGAACTACTAATGTATCAAGTATCAGACTGCGAAGTGTCTATTGAATAGGTGTCATTCCCTCACCAGAGAAGGAAAAATTGATGGATGCTCATTCACTCCACACCATTGCTCACAGTTTGAGATCACAGTTAGATTGTACACAGGATATCGTCTGTCGACACATTCTCCATATGCTGGTGGAGATCGGACAACCCATCGCACTATCACACTTGGCAGTGCTTTTGCAGATGCAGGTGGAGAATCTTGCAATACATCTCACCCACTTCTCAGATGCTGAATTTGATAAGCAAGGAAATATTATAGGCTGGGGGATGACCCTGCTTCCTACACCTCATCAGTTTCTGCTTCCAGAACGTCCACTCTTTACCTGGTGTGCCTTTGATACTCTCTTGTTTCCGTCCCTCTTAGGGGTTGAAGCACTGGTACGATCTGAATGCTCGGCATCTGGGCAACCTATTACCTTTGCTGCGAACCCCAAAAGCCTTACCGATCTACGTCCAGCGACAAGTATGATATCCCTCATTGTCCCTGCTGCGCGGTGTGACGGTGTTCGAGGAACCTTTTGTCGGCAGTCGCTCTTTTTCCAGTCAGAAGAAGCGGCCTCGCCATGGCTAGCACTTCATCCTGAAGCCATACTGCTCTCGATCGAGGAAGCCGCCACGATCGGGCAAATCATCGCCGGAATGTAGCTCCCCTTCCAATACGCATGATTCATACGACCTTCAAAATGAGAGAAGAATTCTTTTCATCATCCCTCTTGTTTTTTCATCTCACTCATGTTACAATCCAATTAGAATTAGTTCAAAATGAATTGATGCAAATAAGATCGGAGCATTGTATGACAACAACACGATCGTACTCACTGCCCGACTTTCTCAAAGTTGTTGCTCACGAGACGCGCTGGAGAATGCTGACGCAGCTTGCCGCCAGCGAATACAGCATTGCAGAGCTATCTATTGCATTGCGTGAGCCACAGTCTATCGTGGCAGATCATATCCAGATGCTCCATGATCAAGGCTTGATCACGCAACGTCGCAGCGTGTCCGATGAACACATCCAGTATTACAGCTTCGATCTTGAGGCTGTCCGGGCACAGTATGTCCAGATAGGGGAAGCACTGCACCCCTCGCTCTTCTCTTCTTCACAGTTCCCACAGCCACCCGTCACTGCACCGGCAAAGAAGATCGCACGAGTCCTTTTTCTCTGTACTGAGAATAGTGCACGCTCACAAATGGCTGAGGCATTACTCACATCTATTAGTCATGGAACGGTTGAAGCAGCCAGTGCCGGAAGCAATCCAACCCAGATTCATCCCTACGCTCTACGTGCGCTTGCTGCTGTTGGCATTGATATCAACCAGAGGAAATCCAAGCACGTTGATCAGTTTCTGGATCAGACGTTTGATCGCATCATCACACTGTGTGACCGAATGCATGAAGCTTGCCTCCACATTTCAAATGATCCACATTGTCTTCACTGGGGCTTTCCTGACCCTGCAGGAGTGCAAGGAACAGAAGAACAGAAATATCGAGCATTTGAACAAACAGGACTTCAGCTTGCAACTCGTATTCGCTACCTGCTTATTTTCCTCGAACGTGAGAAGAGGAGGAAGGATGGGTAGCGCGAATCGTGTGTATCAAAACAAGAAGAGAAACAGTATCGAGGGATGGATGCTGATTCTTTCGCTGGAATGAAAAGGGACGAAGAAGATAGTATGGAACGCTTTCCATGAAACAAAAAAAGCAATGAATACAAAGGATGATGAAATAGATGACCCACCTCGTAATTATTGGCGGGAGCGATGCAGGCATTAGCGCTGCACTGCAAGCAAGAGAGCTTGATGCAACGGCGCAAGTCACGATGATTGTTGCAGATGCATTTCCCAACTATAGTATCTGTGGCCTGCCCTTTTACCTCAGTGGCGAAGTTCCTGACTGGCACATGCTCGCACATCGTAGCGAGCAGGAGATTACCCGCGAAGGCATTCAGCTCCTTCTGAACCATACTGTCATTCATATTGATGCTGCTCGGCATGATATTACGGTAATCAATAATCAGCAGCAGATATCTCAGATGCCCTATGATCGCCTCATCGTTGCCACCGGTGCCATTCCTGTCCTTCCTCCTATCGCTGGTATTGATCTCCCCGGAGTCTTTCCTCTGCACACGATGGCTAATAGCCTTGCCGTTGAACACTATCTCGAGTCCATGTCGCCTCGTTCAGCCGTGATTATTGGTGGCGGGTACATTGGCCTGGAAATGGCTGATGCCTTAACGCTTCGGGGTCTTGCCGTAACGGTGGTAGAGCATAATCCAACGGTTCTGAAAACGGTGGATGCTGACTTTGGGCAGATGGTTGCGACCGAATTAGAGAAACACGGAGTGCGCGTCATCTCTTCCGTAAGAATTGAAGAGATCACCCAGGTTGAGACACATTTGGAAGTACGAGGAACGCAGAAGTTTTCAGCCCAGGCTGATATGGTCCTGATTGCTGTCGGTGTGCGACCTGCGACGGAACTGGCAAAACATGCAGGCATTCTCACGGAATTACACGATTCCATTCGCGTCACACAGCGGATGGAGACCAACATTTCGGATATCTACGCCGCAGGTGATTGTGTTGAAACCTGGCATCGTCTCTTACAAGCACCGACCTACCTTCCTCTTGGAACAACATCGCATAAGCAGGGTCGCGTTGCGGGCGAAAACGCAGTTGGGGGAGATCGGGAATTTGCGGGGTCGCTGGGGACACAAGTCGTGAAAGTATTTGATCTTGCAATTGCACGCACAGGACTCCGTGAGGATGAAGCAAAGCAGGCAGGATTTGCGTCCATGACTGTTGTGTCAGAGTTCTGGGATCACAAAGTCTATTATCCGGGGGCACACCGGATGTATATCAGTCTGACCGGCGATCAGGAGACAGGACGCCTGCTGGGAGCTCAAATGATTGGACATTGGCAAGGTGAGATTGCCAAACGCGTTGATATCTTGCGACGGCACTCTTTCATCACATGAAGATTGATGAGATCAATGATCTTGATCTTTCCTATACGCCGCCTCTCAGTAGCCCGTGGGACCCGGTCCAAATGAGTGCGCAAGCGTGGTTGAGTGCATCAAAGAAACTACAAAGAGTGTAATCGTTCTGGAAAAGAGAGTACATCTCTCACAAAGAGGCCGAATACTGCTTGAAATCTGTAAGGAGTCATCCCTTTTTTGTTCTTCCAGCTTATGCGCAATCTTTTGATCTTCAAAGAGTAAGGAGGCAGCAGATGCTTTTGAACGCATCATTTCCTGTTTGGATTATTAGTCTCAGCTATATGTTCAGTCTTACTTTGTATCTCTTGCTCTGCCTGCTCCATAATAGAAGGATCTCTAGGAAACAAGAGATAACAATTCTCTGGGCAAGAAGCGGATCTTTCCATATGCAGATTTCCTCTCCAATGAGTTTGCACGATATTATGGAAGGGTTTGTACGAATAGCTTTCGTTCTGCTAATTTGTGATATAGGCATCTTCGGAATAGGAGTTCTGCTGAAATCGTTTTTGATGAGATAATTGATATGGAACATTTGCAACCGATTGCGGTGCAAGCAGAAGCCGTAAATAATGGTTAAGCCTTTGATTGAGGGGGTGTAGCTTCTGGTTAATGAGTTGTCCTAACTGTTGTAAGTCGCCTTATGTCAATATGAGAGTCAAGTGTAGCAATAGCAAGAAAAGAATGCAAAAACTAACTATTACCGATTTCTATCCCACGTCGTTTCATTAAGTGCGAGAGGTTCCCTGGAGTGGTGTGATAGCGGCGGGCAATAAACGCTTGCGTTGGTCCGTTTTTGAGTAGTGATTCAATTTCAAGACTGTAACCATCCAGTTTACTTTTCTCCACACCTCCCGGCCTATCCAGATTCATCCCTGATTGTTTTCTCGCTTGCAATGCTTCCTTAGTTCGTTTGGAGATCAGGTCGCGCTCAATTTATGCTGCTATCGAAAAGGGCATTGCAATGATCTTGCTCTGAATTAAGCTATCCAATCGCCAGTTGCCTTTGATCGTATAGATATGGATAGCTTTCTGAGACGCTATAGAGAGGACCTCTATGCACTTTAACATACTGGGGCCAAGTCGAGAAAGTTCACTAACAATGATATTGTCGCCTGGCTGGGCACCCCCCAGAATTTCTGCAATCCTTCGTTTCCTCCAGGCGATTTCCCAGATGCTTTTTCTTCCACAAAGTGGACCTGACCTAGCTCTAGGGAGTTGGCAAGTTTTAGAATATCCGCTTTATTCTTTTCGAGATACTGATCTTGGCGGCAGACTATCTCGTCCAGATGCTCTGTGAGGTTCTAAGCTTACCAACGAGTATCTATTACTATCATGCACAAGAGAGACCGACGATGTGGACCTGCGTGGAGCGCTAGAAGCCATCGCGGTGGCCTATCCACATTACGGCTCACGTCGGATCACCAGGAGTTGAAGTGATCTGGGTGTCACATCAATCAAAAACAGGTCCAGCGCCTGATGCAAGAGGAAAACCTGGTGGTGCAGGTTCGGCGGTATTGTCGCATGACCAACAGCGCGCATAGCTATGGACGCTATCTAAATCTGATCAAGCACCTAGAGATTATGCGACAGAATTAGGTCTGGTGCTCGACATCTGCACGCACAGCATTCATGGATGGGAACTGCTAGGCAACATGCTGAAAGATCTCTCTAGAGGGGCGTTAGAACGGATACTGCTGCAGGCGCATCCTGATATTCATCATTCAAATCAAGGAGTGCAGTATGCGGCAACAGGCTACGCATCCCCCTTGCAAGCCGTGTACATGCAGATCAGCATGTCAGCTCGCAGCAGGCCAACCGAGAATGCTTTCGCTGAGCGATTTACGCGAACACTCAAGGAGGAGGAAGTCTCTCTCAATGAGTATGAGGATCTCGCTGACGCACGAGCACATATAGCACACTTTTTAGATCAAGTGTCTCAAAATAAGAGGATTCATTCCTCGTTGAGTTACCTCACTCTGCTGAGTTTGAAGCTCACTGGAACGGTGGTTTTATTGAAACAAGTGGCTCGTAATGTCCACAGGTTTATGGGTCCATTACAATCCTCTTAAGCAGTTGGAGAGAGTAAGGAGCAAAACGAATGATTACAGGAATTGGACATCTTGCATTTCGTATTACTGATCTGAAGAAGTCACTTGACTTTTACTGTAAAATGCTTGGTTTTCAGGAGGCTTTTCGCCTGGAACGAGAAGGGGAACCATCTCCTTGGATAGTATATATCCAGGTCGCTCCCAATCAGTTTATAGAATTATTTCCTGGCACCCAGGGTAAAAATCCTCCACACAGCCGATCTACTGGATATAATCATTTTTGTCTAGTTGTTGACGATATGCATGCTACCCTACGTGGATTAGAAGAACGTGGCCTCGTTATTACTGATAGCCCGAAACAGGGTGTCGATCAGAACTGGCAGTATTGGATTACCGATCCGGATGGAAATGCAATTGAACTGATGCAAATCGTCCAGGAATCGCCGCAGTCCGCTGCGGGTACACGATGGAATTCATGATCGGCACTATCAGTCCTAAAAGAGGCCAGTGTCATTTAAAATTGCTTATTGATGCATCTGCTAAGCGGGAAGATAGTAGCAAAAAGGGCTGTGATAACTATTCGATTAGTGTGAGCCCTTTTATCTATTAACTGTTAGCTTAACAGATGGTATCATTTATTCTTCTGTGCTCGATAACAACATGTTTATAATGTTAAGTTCCTGTGACATGAAGAGATACTTGCCGGTAAACATTTTGTTTCGAGCTTCACTTAAGTTGAGACTGCGGAAAACAATAAAGGGAAAATTATCATAGTTACTACCGATCGGGAGCATGCTATCTGAAGGGTAGAGTGCACGAATATAACGATCCAATAAGGTGTGAAATGGAAGATTGAGTGGGTTGTCCTGATCTTGTGGCTCTTGCTTGCTCTCAAAATGCTCTTTCATCTCCTTTGCAGTGAGAAAAGTGGCGAGCGGAAAGGCATAGTGTTGGTCAGTATGACTACTTTCTTGCTCATAATGAGGAATTTTCTGTTCGGCCATATCCCGCAATGCCTTGATGAGAGCAATTCCATCCTTTAAGGCAACGTGAAAACTTGGTGGATAGCGATCATCCTGGCTTAGATCGTACATAGCTTTGAGCAAATTAACCTCTTGCTTCTTATTTTGCTCAAGGACGCGTTCAAATTGCATCCAGTATGCTTCTTGCATCGACATATTCACAATCGGGACGATGAGTAAGCTTCCATTTACGTGTGCGTTTTCTAAGGGCTGATAGTGCAATAGCTGATCGAAGCCATGACGTATGCTTTGCTCAAAGTCGTATGCGAACGTAGGAATGAGTGGAATATAATGTTGCCTCTTGACCTCGTTGCCGTTACGCTTTTGTTCTGCAAGTGGTCGTAGGCTAATATGGACGTGTTCCAAAATTTGGGTTAAGCTTTTCTCTACTATCTGCAATCGTTTGTCCCCATAGTGGCGACGCGATAACGTTTGTGCTTCTTTAATCAGGTTGCTGATGCGCATTGTGAAGGTCTCACCGGCTGAATCGATTGCTTTTCCCCCAATTGGGATCATCATAAAATGCTGGTTTATTCCCAGCTTCAGGCTACCGGAGATACGGGTCATAATTGAGGTTTTTAGAATGATGAGAACGTTGAGCAGGTGAACCATGCTTTCTCGTACTGAGTAAGCTCGATCTGTGCTATCAGTGTAAATAATCTGGTCTGTCAGGTAGAAGATCAGCTTTTTCTCTTCTTGGTCGCGATTCCCACCCCGCCCACGATAAATAACCTGCAGAATCTCCATGAGGTTCTGCTCAATTTGAAAATGAGGCATATCAACAAGAATCTGAGTGGCTTCGGGGAAAGAGAGACCTCGACTGGCAGATGCGGTCATAAAGACAACTCTGGCCTTTTCGCGGAAGTCTTGAATATCCTGTTTATCTCTTTCCGAGATATTGGCATGGATCTCCAGATAGTCTTTATTTGGCTCGAAGGTGCCTCGTATCTTCTTGATCTCCTGAATAAGCTCGGCTAGCCGTCTCTTGTCTTGAATGTAAACGAGTTGCTGTGGAATTTTATCGGTGTCGAGCGTATTGATAATATCAGTGATAATGCGTTGCTTAAGTTGCTGTTCGAGTTGTTTATTGCGTTCAACAAAGGTTTCTTCATCGTACTGCAATGCATCAACTCCAATTTTATAGGTGATATGGAGCTTACTGGCAGGGTAGGCATTTGCATTGATGACTGTGGCATGCTCTCTCTTAAAGAAAAATGTTTCTCGACTCAAAGGAAATGATTGCTGTGATGCAGAGGTGACACGGCGAAAATAGATCTTATCAGGCTCATACGTTATATCTGCCAGATGTTTGTTGATAATCTGTGGATCAACAATAGAGGCATCGGCCACGATTACTTTTGTGTTGATTTGTTCTGATTTAAAGAGGTCTCGTTGTACGAGGAAGGAATGCAGTCCATGTAGGAATTCGACACCGCTTTCATCGCCAGTAACCTCATCGATCATAATAAAGAGGTGTTTGATATTCTGGCTGAGCATATCCATCTTTTGTGGAATAACCTGCCCCTGTTCGTTGAAAACGCCCTTAAAGATGGTTTTGAAATGATGGATTGTGCTGCCCTCGGCATTGTTGAGCCGTTTGAGTGATTGAATGGCGACAGTGCCAATGATTGCATTGGCCAGTGGCTTCTCCAGAGTCACATTGAGAGCGCTGCATAGACTATCGAGGACACCGCTGATGTGTTCTCCTTTGTCGATAAGAAGACCTTCCTGGATCTCTTCAAGGTTGCGTGCCTTGACCTGTTGCTTCTTTGCCTCGTCACCGTCGGCATGGATAAAGGTAACCCCGTTTTCAACGAAGGTATCGTTGCGCTTTTCTGAATAGTAATGGACGGTTTTTTTCGCGTAGTTGTTGCGAATAATAATGGAGTTAGCTGTTAATGCAAAGGCATCTGCACAGGCCGGTTCTCCAGTATATGTGCGAAACTTTTGAATGATGTCGAGATTGACGTGCTTGCGCGGACTGATATAGAGAAACAGAAAGCCTTCTTTCTCTTTTTGAGCACGCTTCAAAAAGTTCACAATCGCTGTTGTTTTACCAATACCGGGCATCCCTGTCAAGAAGAGGTATGGTCGCTTACTTGTTAATGCCTCATTGATAAGTGTAGCGTGGACGTCGAGAATGTTTTTCCCTTCATACTCATCAGGCTGAAGCTGTTCACGCAATTGTGGGCTGAGGTGTTGAGCTGTGATTGGCATGCGTGTGTTGACAAAGTTCTCGATGGTTTCTGAATTGTGTAGCCATTGTATGCCATCTCCATTATCGACCAGATGTACAAGTTTTTGTACGAAGTCTTTGTCGCCACTGAACCCTTTTCTAGCTGCTTTCTGAATGCTGTTTAGGACATTATCACGAGCTTCGTCAATTGTTGTGTTCGGGCTTTGCGTTTTATAGATATCGGCACAGGTTGCTAGCAGACGAATCTGATCTTGTTTGAGCGACATAGCATTAATGGCACGATCGGTGTAGCCGATAACGTTAAAGAGCACTTTGTCCTGTGCTTTTAACACACCTTTTTTCAGCAAGAAGTCGTAAAAATCGTGGGTGTAGCTAGCCGCTTGAATAAGTTTCATCGTTTCTTTATCGTTGCGTTTAAAGGCGGTAAAGTAGTGTTTCAGTTGATTGGATAGAATTTCGTCTGAGAGCGTCTCTTCTTCAGTATCAATACTCATATTGCTGAAGGCGCTTTTGGCACGGACATAATGGAGTTCGGTTGCGAGCATACGCCGGATCGTGTTAATGTTGCTTAGATCCCTGGTCTCATCGAGATTACGAATGGAGAAGACGGAGAGGTCTATGCAGAGGATGCGCCACTGTCTTCCGTATTTGAGTAGCATCAGAGTGTCGGCATTGAGGAAATTGCCCTTTTGTTGATGATGCTTCATCTCTTCTTCGGTAAGTGAGAAATCAGCTCGTTGTTGGTCTTGAAATTGCTTCATTAACGCCTGGACGGCAGCTTTATCGTTTTTGACATAGGTATAGAGACTATTCTGTCCATAGAAATTGCATTGCAGATAGACGATTTCTCGTGGTAAGTCAGGTTTATGCTTTGAAAATGATTGTAAATATTCAGCAAATAGATTCAGCCCTGAGAAATAGCCCTTTTGCAAGAAATAAAGCGCCCATTTCCGCAGCGCCTCTTTATCCCATTGACTGATGACACCGGTCAGCTCATATACTTTGCTAAGCAGCGCTTGAAAGCGCAGTTTGCTCAAATCATCCTGGTAAAGGCTACCAAAGTAGGTTGTAAGCTCCTGTTGCTGCTGAATTGCGGCCAAAAAGCCAGTATTAAAGGCTATTTCGTATAGTCTACCGAGAGATTCGCCAAGGTGGCTTTCTCCCTGTGGTGGAGTTGTCTCAGTTGATTGCACTTCCATATCCTCATCCTCCTTTGTTATGTGGCCACTTATTTGATGTTCGCGTGCAGAACGGAACGGACGGTGGTTAAAAATGCCAGGGCGTTAAAGCGTGCTTTCCCGTTCATATTGGGGAAAATTGCGAGAGTACCGACCGATTTGTCACCTATGATGTCGGTATAAGGATCAAGCTTAAAACCAAGCTGACTGGATTTTTCGTAACGGGCAAAATGGAGCAGGGTGATGAAATCCAAGATGTCACTTTTTATGTTATCTGGATTGGTCTCGTTGAGCAGGTCGTTCCAGATATACTGATCATAGGTTGGATCGTTGTCGTAGACATTGATCAGCGTAGCGTAGGACATTACGCCGTTGTAGACTGCATCAGGATTAACTTTGATACCACTAAACAGGTTAAAGAAGATTTGTGAACGTCTGGATGGATCGTTTGCGACCGTTGTAAGTTCTCTTACATTATCAATATAGAGCGAATCAGCCCGTAAATTCGGTTTCGTCTGACGATTAATGACGTAGTATTTATCACAGAAGGCTGGATAGATTTTGATCGAGCTGTGGACCTCGCGCATAGCCTGTATGATATCTTTATTCATGAAGAAGAGGTCTTCATTTCCTGTATCGGAGATGTGAAGCGTACTGGTATAGGGAGCTCTGGCGACATAGAGAAAGTGTTCGTAGCCCTGCTTATGGCACTTTTTGACTTGTTCGATGAGCACATCGGGGCGACTAAACAATACTTTGTTCGTTTGGTTTGCTGAAAAGGTTGAGAGCGTTTTTAAGAGGATAGTACCATCAGGGAGGCGCTCAATTCCAATGACTTTGCCTAGAATAGTGGCTTCGTAGTAGTCAGGTGATTTCCGATTCTCGTCGCTCTTTCGGCTAGAGACAACGATAATCGCTAGTTTATCTAAGGAACGTCGTGATAGACCTGTTGCCGTATTTTGCTCTTGTCCATCTAGGATGCTGGAAACATCTTCTTTCAAACGAAATCTATGCGGAAGAGCAGAGTAGAGCGAGTAGAGCGCGTTACCTAATTTATAGCTGTTTCCTTTTACTGTATCTAGGTAGAAGCCCTGAGAACTGCTGGCATAATCTTCAGCGAGCATATGTGAGAGCAGTTTAGTGAGTGAGTGCATGAAGGTTTCATCATTGTATTTTTCATTCTTTTCGTCTGGCTCCTGTTGTTCAGCATGAATACAGAGGAGAGGGTAAAATACGCTGTCTCTCTTCTCTGCAGGAACACTATCAACAAGCAGTTTGAGGAAAAGATACGCAAGGAGCGTATAAGTGAAGCGATACACAAAGGCGCGGGCCGAATCTGAATGAATATTTGGCCGATGGCGGTAATAGAAGTTGATGCGTTGAATATCCTTATAAATGTCTTTATAAACGTCAGCGTACTTTGTGGTATCATTGCCGTCAACTGGGGCTAGGAATGTAGGTAGAACTTCAATGCCCTGGATCTCATAACGCATGCCCAACTTTTCGGAGTTATCTTCAGCAGGATGGTAGTAGATAGGTTCAAAGACTAGCTTGATCGGCAACTTGCTGATCGCCTCATTGTCAAGATTGGCTTCTTTAATAGCCACATATTTAAGTGCATTGCGCCCGTTTCTGCTATCAAAGGTTTCTTGAAAGAAGATATTGTTTCCAACCATCTGGTTGACATCTTTTGCCAGGATGCTTTTGCCCAGACTCAATACCAGGGTATCTTCGTAGAGTTCTGGGCCAATGCTGGCCTGTGTTAAAAATGCTTTGAGCACTTTCTTCAACGTTTCCAGGTTTTTACGCACCTCGGGAGTGTTAATGGTCCGTTTCAATTTTTGAAGTGCAGCGATCTCTTGTTGTGCGTCGTTTGATCGTAACGCTGGCAGAAACTCTTGCTCGAAGTATGCTCCCGGACGAAAGTCTTTGTTATCCATTCCAGCGAAGATGAAGCAATAGAGGAGGGCTACTTTCAGTACTTTTTCTCGAAAGCTATGGACTGACCTTGCGCCGTTCAAGCGCACTTTATACTCTGCGCTAGTAGGGTCAAGAAGAGCAATGTTGTAGTCGAAGACTGGTTTCCCATCACCTCCGTGAATATGCACTGCGCCATTTAATTTAAGCTTGACACCTGAGACAAATGTTTTTGATTGCCGTTGCTGATCTGTACTTTCACCCAAAAACCCTTCGATCTCAGGGATAATGGGCGAGGTATCGAATGCATCAGCCCTCGCAAAGAGGTCTCGGTAGTTGGACTCTTGTTTATCAAAGAAAACCTGATAATAGCCGTAATCTTTGTCTACCTGCCGAATATAGGCATCAAGGCCCTGAAGCCGGCGAATAAGATTGTTTAGTAGAGTAATTCCTTTTGTAACCTCTTGTGCTTCCGAGCCTGGTTCGTCCTTCTGGCGTGCAATCTTTTTCCACTCCTGAAGGCCCTTGAATAAGTAGCGCAGGTAACGGACCTTAGCATCACGGTAGATACGCGCTACCGACTCTTTGATGATAATGTCCTGTAATTGATTAAGATTTGAGTTTGGTCGTAGCTTCTCCGCTTCTAGTGCGCTGCGTACATCTTCTCTATCTTCCTCGTTGTAGCCTTCCTGCTGTTCGAGGTAGGAAGAGATGCTTTCAACTACTTGTTCATTAAAGCTTGTGATATTGCTGACGCGGAGTGTGAACTTATGCGCCTTGAGCCAGGATTGGTCGGGTGGCTTGTCTTTGCCAACATGCAACCGCTTCTTTTCAATTTCATTCTCTTTTTCGAGAGGATAAGACAACCCAGCAACCTGTTTGCGGACGAACTGTGAAAGAGGAGTGAGCACGCTAGTAACGTACGTATCTAATGCGTGATGCTTCAGACTAGTGTCCATCCTACTGAGGAGTTGCTTTTCAAGCTCTGCTTTTACCTGTAGAACTTGCTCACTAAAGTCCTCTTTTTCATGAATATCGAGTGCGTGAATGGTGGCATAGCTCAAACCATCGCGTATCTCGAATGGAAATTGACTGCTCGTCTCGAACTGTTTTGCGACAGTATCTGCGATTTCATCAATGTCAAACGAGATATATGTTGGCTGAGGGAAAAGGTAATTTTTATTGCTCTTGGCGAGGTTTTGTAGCGTGTTTTTGATAGCTTCCAGTAGCTCTTTGTACTGGACGGGGGCAAGATTGTGGCTGATAACTTCAATGTTGCTCATGTGTATATCTTTGTGTGCCTCCTTCTATAGAAGAGAAGCACATACTCCTTCCTTCTTCACCTCAAACACGTTTACAGAAATACAAGAGGAGGCGAATACTTTGATATACAATAACACAGTTAATAGGAAATTGCAACTCATATGCTTACATGCCTGTTGAATATGTATTTGTATTTATGTTCTAAATTTATTGATTCATCCTCCTTTTCTGATAGCTAAGCGGTTAAATACTTCATATGAAAATCTTGCTAGTTCAACGAAAGGGTTTGAGTAATGCATCTACATGTGCATTCCGCTTGTTGCTTAAATCAAGATCTGTTCCAGACCAGGAATTTATCTCTTCTATCAAGCCTTCCCATGTTGCTCTATCTGTATTTTCTGATTGCAGCAGTGAGACGAGTATCCAGGTCATTGCAAATGCGAACGGATCGCGCCGTTGATCATCTGCATCCAGGTAGTAAAGAAGTTGCTTCAGGGCGTTGTAAATTTCAGCCTCTCTATCTGTGCCGTAAAAGATGATTCGTCCGCTATTCAGGAAATGTCGCATTCGTCGGAAGAGAATATCGCTGATTTTGATGGTTTGATCGGAGTACTGCCAGCGACCAGGCAACTGATAGATATGCTGTAACAAGTCTATTGCTTCCTGTATATCGTTATCAATCTCTCCTGCTTCATTCGGCCGAGGCTTGAGTCCTTTGATTTGGATAAGTTCCGCTTTTTTTCCTGATGCCACCTCTAAATATGTTTGCTCAGAGCCACGATGGCGGTAGGGCAAGATCTTTTTTAAGAGGGGACGGCGCTCTTTCTTCTCATTGATGAAGGGGTCTCGGCTACCTTTAACCGATGAGTTGCATGGATAACAGACGGGAATGAGGTTGTAGGGGTGACAGGCAAAATGTGGATAGGTCTTCTTGGGAAAGTAGTGATCAAGGATGCCGTGGATTTGTTTGTGGCCATGTACATAGTAGCGCGACTGATCGCAGATAGCGCAAATCTCTAAACCATTATTTTTGGTGATAAATGAGCGCAATATTTCCTGGCGACCAAAGGGCTCTTCATTGAAAATGGTGAAGATAGATGCAGGGAACTCTTCGTCAGTTCCCAGATAAGAGTCATAGAAATAAAGGAAAAACTTCTCGGCTGCTTCCTGATATGTACATTCTTTTGCTTCACCAGGTTTCTTTTTGTCCTTTTTGGATATGCCTTCCGTATCGATCCCAAAAAAATCACCGACCGTAAGAACTGGCGTATTATCATCTAGCAGATCGCTAATTTCTTTACGAATGCGCTTTAGCCAGGCTTTTTGTCTCTGTTGAGCCGCTTTACCTTTGCCTGTCGCCTGATAAGCCTGCGCGAAATCGGTCAGTAACGTCATTCGTGTCTTCGCTCGCGTATCGAAAAACCACTTTGCAATTTCAGAACCCCGACTAAGGAAACGTGGCACCTTATGCTCTAGATATTGAGCGCAAGGTTTAATCCCTTCCTGGATAGTTGCGAGTGGTGTTATCGCTGCATATTCAAGCAGGCTTATTTGCAGCAGAACAAGATCGGTGAGACACTCGCATGTAATATCTGGCAGTTCTAATCCGTGTAGCAGGCTCATTCTACCTCCAAACCTATATTGATGAGCTAACTCTGTATGTTTTCCAAGGCGTGCAATTCGCGGCGAATAAGAAACCGCCAGGGACTTGGACCAACATTCATAAGGAGTTCTTGTAATTCAGCTCTTTTGATGACAATGTCGTCTACTGCTGATATTTCCTGAATTCTTCTTTGCAAATAGGCAACACTTTGAGCTCCTGTTGCGCTCTCTGCACCAAAGATGTGGACGATAATATCGCTTGGATCTGTTCCCAGCGTGCGAAGGCTGGGTGGGGCTGCATATTCAGTAAAACTACCATTGCGCTGCATGACCCAGATATTTGTATTGTAGACATCGCTCAATGTAATGCTTGAGTGTGTACTCATGATGACATGACTGTATCTGCCTCGTAACGCTAGATCAATCTTATTCACCAGTTGACGCTTCCAGTAATCATTAAAGTGGACTTCTGGCTCGTCGAGGAGCACTAATGCCTCACTCTCGCGTAGAAGCGAGAAGAGACAGAAGCGGCCAAGAAAGCTAATCTCGCCGTCGCTGAGCCATTCGAGCAGGTGAAGCGGTGGTTGCTCCTGAATTGGAGAAGGCTGGGTGTCTTCTGCGTCATTCAGCTTTTTAGATGTATAGTCACGCTCGAAGAAGAGGCTGACCTCGCTCAAAATGGCTTGCCTTCCTCCGTCAGGAAACATAAATTGATTCAGCCGTTTGAATAATTCCAGGCCGTTACCCATAATATCGAACAGCTTTGTAATACGTTGGATGCTCTCCTCTTTTGTGTTATCCTCAACCTCCAGATGAAAAACGAGTAAAAGAGTGCCATCCTGTCTGATTGCGTAACTTGATTGTTGCATAAGGCCTTGAATAATAGGCCTATCAACTTGCTCAATGTCGCTTTCAGTATACCGAAGCTTGAGTGAGAAGCCTCGCAGAGCTTTAATCTTGGCCTCCCTCAGAACACTGGTAAGGATCTGTTCTTGTTCGTGGATGTCTGCTAGTAGCCCACAAAGAATAATTAAGGGCAGTTGCCGCTGTCTGATGAAGAGAAAAGAAGAGTTCGCTTCAGACCTTGTTGTCTGTTTTATACGTGTATCATCAGTTGAAGAGAGTTTTTCAGCTGTTCTCTGTTCACTTTGATACCATTCAGCTAGTTGTTGCTCAAAGGCTGGATCGTCTTTTTTAGGTAGCTGTTGCCCGGCTTGCCCATCACTGGTGTCCACAACATATTCGAGCTCCCAACCCTTTTCACTGCCACTTGTTAAAGCAATAATGTTGTTGGGCAAATATTCACTACTTATTGCGTCGGTCAGTCTCTCATCCACGACGTTTCCCGATTTTGGGTCTCCAACGTACAGATAGAGGCGTTTTTCCTGTGCTATTTCTTGCGCTTGATCTAATAGTTTCTGCTGGTCTTCCTTCCTATTGCTAATGCTGATGAAAAGAGGGTTTGAAGACTCCTCGTGCAAGAGATACTGGATAGAGAACGTAAAATCGGGCTTGCGATGATTGTCGAGCAATTGGAAGATTTCCGCAAATAGCTTCAAAAGCGTTGATTTTCCTGTTCCATTGACGCCAACAACGAGGTCCAATTTGTATGTAGACTGGTCTCTCTGGCTTTGTTGCTCGATGGGTAGTGTCAGGTTGTGCAAGACTCGATACTCTTCAATAAAGAAATATTGTATGCGCATTATTATTTAATTTCTATTATCTGATGTATTTTCTGCCAGTACATTCTTTATCTCTTCGGAAAGTGTCTCTCGGATAGCGACACTTATATGCGAGATATTCGTGGTCAGCACGCGACGGTAGTAATATGCAGGAGTATCATCTTCTTTGTGCTGGATACGCGTGCGCACGATTAGCCCTAAGCGTTCGAGTTGATCGAGGGTGGATAGAATATCTGAGGGAGCAAAGTTGGCAATCAGTTGATCTTCTGAAAAGAATACTGCATATTTTTCAGTGCTATACTCGCCTTTGATGTATTCCCATATCTCGCGTTGTTTGAGGCTAAATGGATATAGAGAGTCGGGTACTGGAACGAGTAGTGGGGGGAGGGAGGGTGCTTTTGGGAGTTCAACGGCCTGTTCCTGGCTCGGAGATACTTCCGCAATTTCATCTAAGGATTGTGTTATCAGGACTTCATTTTCTGTTGTGAAGGGAATTGTAGCGGGGCCGCCTGAGGTAGTAGCCTTAATAAGCCTACTACCTCCCTTTACCGAGAGTGGACGTGGCTCATTCTCTGGAAGATGTTGTTTGAAATAGGTATCAGGGCGTAAATCATATTTATTAGCTATAATTTCTTCAACTGAGGCTGTGACACCGAGTAGCCGTCCATCAAGTGATAGTGCAATCATCTGCCCTGGTTTTCCATTTTGAAAGATGAGTCTTCTCTCATCTTTGTCATGCTTAGAAAAGGGGAGATTAATATCTTGGCGTGACGAAATCTTATTCTTCTCTACATACAGTTGTAGTTGCGTGCTCAGCGGATCACTTTGTTCGTAAAAGATCTGTCCGATTCGAGCCTCTGGACGTACTTGAATCACAACTCCTATAGGTTTTTTCTGGTGCTCGACAAGCTCGTGTAAAATTATCTCCTCCTTATCTATGATAAGATATCGCGATTCGAGCTTTTCACCTGTCACCTTGACGACTGCTTGCACAAAAGGTATGTCGTTCTGAGCGGGTGAAAGGTCTGGGGCTTCTGTCAGGTCTCTTCCTCGACTTGCTTCATAGCCGTCTCGCTCTATCCTGAGGAACCAGGTTGACTCATGCTTCTGTTTGTTAACAACAAGGAGGTATGGTCTCTCTTCGGTGAAGGGGAAAAGGGTGGGGCGATTAAGTTCGATAACGGCCTGCGTTTCTCTTTCCTCAACTAGTTTGGTACGCAAAAATTGTGTTTTCCGTGAGGCACGGGTAACTGTGCTTTCTGAAACGAGAATGGCTCCTTTTCCGTTTTCTGTAAGCTTTTTTTGCAAAAGGTATGCCAGGATAGTATCACTGTCTATTGTACTGGTATTGCGTGGCTCGATTTCGGGAAACAATTCGTGCATCTGTGATGATTTCATGGGAATATCGAGTGGAGGTGAGATGACAATGCAATTGAAGCTTCTGTCGGCTAATGGCTGCCCGGGTTGGTTGAGACGTAGTATATCACCTGTATAGAGCTGGATATTTTTTGAGTCTGGGCTGGTTAGCTGATGTAGAAAAATATTGGTCTGGGCTATCTTGATCCAATCGGGCGAGATGTCTACACCAATGGTCAGGCCGCGCTTGGGGCTTTTTGAACTTTGCTCGTGTTGATAGCGGTGTACGAGAAATCCGCCGCTGCCACAGGTGAAGTCGGCAAGGTCATGCACTTTTTCAATTTCAAGGATCTCAAGCATGAAGTCTACAATATATCTGGGGGTGGGATAGTTGCCTTTTTCCTGATATCTTGATGAATAGAATAACACATGCTGGTCAAATAATTCTGCGGTGCCTTTGTCGATATCCTTGCTGTTGATTTCTTCGGCAGCGCGATGAAGCTGGTTTTTCAGGCTTTCGTCATTGGGATTATAGCGAACTCTTGGCTTCTGTGGTCGCAGTTTTTCGTCGAAGGGCCAGGATTTGTCTTCTATTAATAGTGCTGCTATATATTCGATGATAGCGAGATCATCTACTACGTTGACCTGCCGTAACTCTGACCATACTTCGTCCAGAATGGGGCGTACGTTCGCCATGCACTCCACACCTTTCCTTAGCGAATTGCTTCGTAGTGTCGTTTTTAGTTGTATGCTACTGAGTATATATCATTTTTTGTGAATCTTCCACTGTATGTGCTCTAAAAACTGCCTCCTTGCCTGCTGTATTTCTGCACATATTTGTCAGTCTGAGTATGATAAACCATATACGCTCCTATCCTTCTCCTAAAATATATCTATTTCTATCTATACCCTTTCGCCTTCATCCAGGTTATACTCTCTCTATCAGCAGCTCTACCAAAGAT
>JAABUZ0100002683.1_pt1 | contig 28746 bp, 23 predicted proteins | sample 5562091 | NCBI WGS metagenome assembly JAABUZ01 (sample SAMN12813069, study PRJNA571459) | rock metagenome | isolation source: Antarctica rocks | place: Antarctica: Victoria Land, Linnaeus Terrace sud | collected 2015-12-21 | reverse complement strand
AGGTGAGAGCTGGCCGCCTCCGGCCCGAGCATCAACGCGACGATGCGCTCCTCGGCGCTGTCGGAGACGTCCAGCGTCCCCACGTCGGCGCCATCGCGCAGCACCGTCGCACGGTCGCACACGGCGCGCACCTCGGCCAGGCGATGCGAGATGAACAGGACCGAGCGCCCCGACTCGCGCCAACGGCGCATCACCAGGAAGACACGCTCGGCCAGGTCGGAGGGCAACGCGGCGGTGATCTCATCCAGGAGCAGCAGGTGCGGGTCGTGGGCGAGGGCGCGCGCGAGGTCGATCATGCGCAGACTCGGCAACGGCAAGTCGCCGGCCAACTCGCCCAGGTCGATGTGCGCGAGATCCATCACGCCGAGCCAGTGGCGCACGGACGCCACGTCGGTCCCGGTGAGGCGCAGGTTCTGCAGCGCCGTCAGGTCGGGCACAAGCGCCGGGTCCTGAAAGACGGCGGCGAGCCCGACGCGCCGCGCCGCCGCGGGCGAGGTGATGCGGACGAGTTGGTCGCGGACGGCGATTGTGCCCGTGTCAGGGCGGATCACGCCCGTCAGCATCTTGACGAGGGTGCTCTTGCCCGCGCCGTTGGCGCCCATCAAGGCGTGTATCTCGCCCGGTTCGACCGTGAGATTGCCGGAACGCAGCGCGACCACCGCGCCGTAGCGTTTAGACACCCCACGGACCGTCAATAGACTCATCTTGAGCGTTTTTCTTTCCGGTAAGGACCCGCGACCGTGATCGCGGGTCCTTACCTATCCTATTTATTCCTACCCGCAGGCGGCTAAAAGCTGATCCTTGGTGTAGTGCGTGTAGGGAGCGATGTCGTACTGCACGCTATAGGTCGGCGCCTGCTTAGGCAGATAGTGCGACTGCAAGGCCGCGCGATTGTTGGCGTAGTCCCAGACCTTGGGCGTCAGCGTGGTCTTCTTGGGGACCGTCTGACCCTGCAGGACGCGCAACGCGATCGACATGCCGACGCCGCCGATGTTGGCGGGGTTGGTAACGGCCGCGCCGTCCAAGCCGTGGCTATGCAACTGTAGTAACTGCCTGACAAACCCGTTGTTGTCGGCGCCCACCACCGGCGCATACTTCCTGGTCACTGTCTGGAAGGCGCTAACCGCGGTGTAGTCGATCCCCGATGTCCACACGCCGTCGATCGTCTTGTACGCGTTGAGCAGGTCGAGCATATCCTTGCCGCCCTGGGCGAACTGCCAGCCGGTGTAGGGTTTGGCGAGCACCTTGATGCCCGGATACTCCTTCAGCGCCTGCTGGATGCCCGTGTAGCGGTCCGTGTCGGCCGGGGCGCCGGCGATGCCCTGCAGCAGGACGACGTTGCCCTTGCCGCCCAGCCGCTTGGCCAGCCACTCCATGCCCAGACGACCGTAGGCGACCTGGTCGTTCGCCGCCTGGTAGGCCAGCGGGGAGTCGACAAACTGGTCGACGATCACGACCACGATGCCGCGTCGCGTCGCCTCCTGAATGACGCCGTTGAGGCTCGTCGCGTCGGGCGGGTCGATGATGATGGCGTTGACGCCGGACGAGATGAGGGTGCGGATGCCCGCGATCTGCTGCGCCGCGCTGCCGTTGATATCGCTGACGATGACTTTCTTAACCAGCCCGTGGCTGACGTTCGCCTCGGCCTTGGCCGAGCAGATCATCTCTTCGCGCCAGCCGTTGCCGATGAGATTGTTGCTGACGCCGACGACGAAGGGGCCTTTGGCGGCGGCGTGGGCTGCGACGGAGGGCCGTGGAAAAGCAACCGCGGTCGCGGTGAGCGCGGCGAGGGCGGCCACGCGTAGGGCGCCGCGGCCCTTGCGGGAGAAAAGTGTGGATGTCATGGACGCGCATCTCCTTTGATAGCGAGTAGTGGTGATGTAACAAACCGTAGAAACGATGATGTAACAAGCTGTAGAAGCGCCTTTGCGAGATGATATCACGCTGCTGCCACCGGCTGCGCCGGGGGTCCACCTACGCGTATCGCGGCCGGCCAAAATGGCTCTACTCCCTCCTTTCGCCACCGTGGGCGCCAATCCAAACGTTCTCGTCGTGGCGATGATAATCGCGGCGTGCGCCACGAAACGCGCCGCGTAGGTATGTGTTCCTTACTATACGAGATATTCGAGCCAGATACCCATAGATACCGGAGCGCCGCACTGGCGCGCTCACTCGAGCTCGATGGGGACCCAGCGGCGCTCGCGCATCGACTGGTAGGCCGCGTCGATGATCGTGTTGACGGCCAGCCCGTCCTCGAACGTCTCGCGCGGTGTTTCACCGCGCGCCACGCAGGCGACGAAGTGCTTCATCTCCTCATGGTAGCCGTAGACGCGCGCCTCCTCGGGCAGAGGAAAGACCCACCCGCTGTTCGACTCGGCCTTCTCCAGCAGGTAGCTCCCCGTCGAGCGCACGAACGCGGTGATCGGCGTCGCGCGCGTGACATCGGTGAAAACACTGCCCTCCGTTCCGTAGACCTCGTTGCGCAAGTCGAGCGAGCCGCGCGCCGTCCAACTCAACTCGCTCTGGCCCAGCGCGCCGTTTTCGAAGCGCAGCAGGACCACGGCGTTGTCCTCGGCCGTGGTCTTGTCCCGATGGACCAGCGTGTCGCCCCAAGCCAGTACCTCGACCGGCTTGACGTCTTTGCCGATGAAATAGCGCGCCGCCTCGACGGTGTGGCACCCCATGTCCAACAGGGCGCCGCCGCCCGCCTCCGCGGCGTCCCAGAAATGGGCGGCGTGCGGCCCCGCGTGCGCCTCGCGCGAACGGACCGTGAGCACGCGGCCGATCGCGCCCTCGTCGACGAGGCTCTTGGCGCGCATGACGGCCGGCGAGAAGACCTCGGTCTCGGCGTAGCCATGCAGCACACCGGCCGCGCGCACGGCGTCGAACATCTGCCGCGCCTCGTGGGCGTTGCGGCCCAGCGGCTTGGTACACACGACGTGCTTCCCGTGCGCCGCGGCCAAGCGCACCGCCTCCAGGTGGATCTTGTTGGGCAGGGCGATCAGCAGTAGGTCGACGTCGGGCCGCGCGGCGACAGCGGCCATGTCGTCACTCGCCTCGGGAATACCCCAACGGGCCGCGAAGGCGGCCGCCTTCGCGGCGTCGCGGCCGTAGACGGCGACGACCTCCTGGCCAGCGACCTCGGCCAGCCCTTGCATGTAGAACGTAGCCACGAAGCCGCAGCCAAGCATGCCGATGCGGACCATGGATTATCCCCCTACTCACTCACGACGGCGACAGGTTCAGGGCGCCGCAGACGTTCCGGTGGCCGCATCGCCTTGACACGGGTGCGGTGTTCCTTGCCTGCCCTGGCGAAATCGCCGATCGCGGCCAGTCCGCCCTCGAACCAGTCGTCGAGCTGGCGGCGCGCGATGTTGACGTGCAACACCTCGTCGGCCCAGTCGTAGTCCTGGAACGTTGTCATCAACGGATGCCGGGCCATGTCGCGCGCGAACTCCCACTCCTGGCGCTTGCCGGGTGGGTACTTCATGTTCTTGCCCTCGACTTCTAGGCCGAGCACGGCGTACTGCTCCAACGGCGGCGCCTCCATGGCAAAGACGCCCTCATAGTCGCGCATGGGCAGGGCGGCGCGGTCGCCGTAGGTCTGCTCGATGGCGGCCTCACCGAAGAGCGAGTGGCGCATCTCGTCCCAGCAATGCCGCGAGATGTCGAGGTAGAAACTCCAGGGCATGTTGGGGGTCTCGCAAAGCACGATCGCCAGCCCCTCGGATACGTTGATCTCGGAGAGCCGGATGGCCATCATGTAGTCGAGATGCGCGGGGACCTCCTCCAACGGCGGCGCGACGAAGTCCCACACCCGCGGCAGCGCGTCGTCGCGCGTCAGCGCATGGGGGATGCGGTACGGCGCGCGCGCGCGACCGCGCGCGGAGGCCTGTTGCGGCCGCTCCGCGGCGCCGTCCATCCCGCCCGCCGCGGCGAGGGACGCGCGGAGCGAGCGCTCCCACAGCGCGGCCTCCCGCCGGTCGTCATCCGTGGGGGTGAGGTCGTCGAACGCGAGCGCCAGCAGGCGCAAGTGCTCGTCTTCATCGGCCAGGGCCGCGCGGGCGCGGCGGACGCTGGGATAGTCGGCGAGGCCGTTAGTGTCGCGCTCGTAGGCGCGATAGGCGTCGCGCAGCGCAGGCTTGAGCAGGCGCGTCACCACGGCGAGAAAGGGATAGACGCCGGGCAGATGCTCGGCTTCATCGAACAGGAGCTCCAGCGCCGGATCGGGCGCGCCCTCGAGTTTGCTCTTGTTGGCGCGCATCTCGCGGATACGCGCGCGCCACGCGTCGGCGTGCAGCGCGTCCTCGTACTGTAGGCGCGCCAGCAGCGCCTTGACGTCGCGCGACGGGACGGTTACAACGCGCGAGGCGAGCAGGCGCATCAGGCGCGACTCGGCGTAGGCGAGCCGCCGCTGACGCTCCACGGCCGCCGCCACCGTGAGGCCGGCCTCTTGCACGCGCGTAAGCCCCGCGTAGCGATATCCGGCGCCACCATCCATATCGGCCATCTATATCCCCATCCTCTCCTCGGCGGTCCCTCGCCCTACATCACCATCACCATGATCGCCGCGGTAGACACTTATCGCCCACACTCTGGCGTTTCATCAGCCAGATAACCGCGCGGGCGCGGCGTCCGTGGCGTCCGTGGGCGCGGCGTCCGCGACATGGTCGAACTCCGCGAGCGGAGGGACGCGCAGATACGCGGTCGGCCCCGTCACGGCGTGCGCGGCGACGCGACAGCCCAGCCGCGCGCACGCGACATACGCGCGGCCCGTGATGAGCCCGGCGATGAAGCCGGCCACGAAGCTGTCGCCGGCGCCGGTACAGTCCGTCGCCGTGACGGGCACGGCCGGGATGCGCTCTAGGCTACACGCGCCGCGCACGAGGCAACCGTCCGACCCGAGCGTCACCACCACCGCGCCGCGCGTGCGCTTCTCCAGGGCGCGTAGGATATCCGCCGGGTCGTCCCTGCCCGTGAGTTGGCGGCCCTCCTCGGCGCTCAATATGAAAATGTCGGCCTCGGCGAGGGCGGGCGCGAGGAACGGCAGGCCTCGTCCCTCGTCGTCCCAGCACACGTTGAACACCGTCGTGGCCCCATGCGTGCGGGCGCGGGCGAACAGGCGCGCGACCGCGGCGCCGGTGAACCGCGGAAGCACGAACACAGATCCGACGGAAACGACGCGGCGCCCGCGCAGCCACTCGTCGGGGACCGCGTCGAGGTCGAACAAGGCGTTGGCGCCGTTGACGTAGAGGACGCTGCGCTCGCCGTCGGGCGCCAGCGCGATCACCGACGTGCCGGTCCCCTCGGTAGGATGGCGCGACAGAGCCGCCGTCCCGACACCCTGCGCGACGAGTGCGGCGCACAGTTGGTCGCCGGTCAGGTCGGCCCCAACGTACCCAGCGACATCGACACGAACGCCGAGTCGCCCCAACGCCGCCGCCACGTTACCTCCGTTCCCGCTGAGCGCGGCGTCGATACCGTCGACACGGCGCAGTCCGCCCGGCGGCGGGAGCGTGGTGACGGTACGGCAGAGTATATCGAGTTGAATGTTGCCGAAGCAGAGCACATCCCTCACCACATCCCCCGCCACGCCATCCATACCGCCGTCCCTCCCCCGCACCCTCGCGGCCCCTGCAAACATCCCTACACCACAGCGAATCTCTAGGAGACATGTTATAACAGGTGGGCGTCCCACGTCAATACCCGGCGCAAATGGTATAACATGTGGCGAGATGGTTGCGTAGGCGCGACTGATGTAGAGGCGTCGGCGGGGGGTATACCTATGACGGCAATTAGGATAGGTGCGGCGCCATGACCGGCGCCACGGACGAGGCGACGACGGCGGCCCGAGATGGGGACCCGCTCTACCGGCGTGTGGCTGACGCGCTGCGGTTGGAGATCGACGGCCTCCATCCGGGCGCCGCTCTTGCCAGCGAGAGCGAGCTTGAGCGCCGCTTCGGTGTCAGCCGCATCACGGTGCGACGCGCCCTCGACCTGCTGGCGCAATCCGGCCTGGTAGTACGTCGTCGGGGCAGCGGCACGTTCGTCGCGCGCCCCAAGGTGGCTGAGCGCCTGGGCGTACTCCACTCATGGACGGAGGGCATGCGCGCGCTCGGCCTGGAGCCGCGCACGGTCGACTGCACGATGCTGCGCGTGGAGCCGCCCGACTGGGTGGCCTCCGCGTTGGCGCTGGAGCCCGTGCACGCGGAAACCGTGTTGCGCGTCCAGCGCCTCCGCTACGCCAACGATGAGCCGCTCTGCCTGATGGTCGACTACCTGCGCCCGCGCCATGTCCCGGACCTTGCCGAGCGGGGTCTCCTTGGTGAATCGCTCTACGAGACGCTGGAACGCCGCTATGGACTGCGGTTGGCGCGCGTCGAAGACACGGTAACGGCGCGCGCCGCCACCCTGTTCGAGTCCGGCCTACTGGGCGTCGCGGCCGGAGCGCCGGTGCTGCATGTGACCCGCGTGACCTACCTGGCCACGGGCGAGCCGCTGGGCGCGGCCGCGGTCGTGTCACGGGCCGACCGCTACGCGTACCACGTCACCGGCCGCCCAGCCCCGTCCGAATCGGGTACTCTGTAGGGCAAGAGAGGGCTGGCGCGCGAAGACCCCAAACAGTGATACTATGAGCATGCGCCCCGCGCTTGCGGCGGGAGCATACCCAAGCCTGTATACCCCATATCCACGGCAAGGGTAAAGTCGTGTCGACCTGTAAGGAGTTATCGTGATTCGTCCGCGCACTTTCCGCGCCCTCTTCGTCGTGCCGCTCGTCGCACTGTCCCTGCTCGGCGCGGCCACCCGCACGCCTGCTGCCACGGCGACGGCCGCGACCGGCCATGGCGGCACGCTACACACAGCTTTTAGCGCCGACTTCCAGACGCTCGATCCCGCCGTCGGCTACGACCCCTTCACCTGGACCGGCGAGCACGCCATCTTCGACGGGCTGCTCGACTACGCGCACACCACCGGACTCGCCGGGACGGCGCTGCGCCCCCACCTCGCGGCGGCGCTGCCCACGATCGCGGACGGCGGCCGCCTCTACACTTTCACGTTGCGCCATGGTGTGTATTTCCAGGCCCCGGTCAACCGCGAAATGACGGCCGCGGACGTGCGCTATTCGATCGAGCGCGCCCTCTCGCCGCGCACCACCAACGCGGCCATGGTCGGCAGCCCTTTCTGGTCGTCGCTGCAGGGCGTGAGCGCCTTCTGGAACAAGAAGGCGTCGTACGTCTCCGGTATCACGACACAGGGGCGCTACGGTATTAGCTTCCGCCTCACCTCGCCCGACCGCTCTTTCCTCAACGTGCTGGCCCTGCCCTTCACCTCGGTGGTGCCGCGCGAGTGGGTGCAGCGCTGGGGCAGCGCGTTCAGCGACCACGCTCTGGGCACGGGTCCGTTCATATTGCAGAGTTGGGCGCACGGATCGCGCATGGCGCTCACGCGCAACCCGCGCTACTTCCAATCCGGCGTCCCGCGCCTGGACAACGTGGTGATCGACTTCAACGTGGCCGACCACCTACAAGTGCAGCGCGTACAAAGCGGCGCGCTCGACCTCGGCGGAAACCTGGTCACGGCGCAGGACTTCCTGAGCCTCAAAGGCAGCCCCGGCCTGATATCAGCCCCCGACGTCGCGGTCAACTACCTCGCCTTCAACATGACGCAGGCGCCATTCAAGGGCAACCTGTCCCTGCGCCGGGCCGTCAACATGGCCATCAACAAACGGTTCATCCTGCGGCTGCTCAATGGGCGCGGGCTGATCATGAACGGCGTGCTGCCGCCCACGATGCCCGGCGCCAACCCGCACTTCACCTACTACAGCTACGACCCGGCCATGGCCGCGCAGTTACTGCGTAAGGCGGGCTACCACCCCGGACAGCTCACGATCCCGCTCACCTACCAGCAGAGCGGCGACTACGACAAGGTCGCCTCGCAAATCGCCTCCGACCTCGGAGCTATCGGCGTCACGATCAAGCTCAAGCCCGTGTCGACCAATATCTGGTACAGCACGATCGCCTACACGCAGAAAGAGGGTCCGCTGGTTCTGGCGCCGTGGGGCCAGGACTACCCCGATCCCTCTGACTTCTTCGAGCCGATCCTGACCTGCGGCAGCGGCAGCAACGCGGCTTTCTACTGCAACCACGCCGTCGACGCCCTGGTCGCCGCCGCCCGCGGCAACGCCAACACGGCCGCCCGCTACGCGCAATACCGCCAGGCCGAGCGCCTCGTCATGGCCGACGCGCCGTGGACGCCCCTCTACGACGGCGTCCTCTACGACTACCACGGCCCGCGCCTCGGCGGCTTCTATATCCACCCGGTGTGGCCGTTTATCTACTCGGACTACACGATAAGTTCCTAGTCGTGAGTCGTGAGTCGTGAGTGACGCATTCATAGCTCACTGGCTCGGGTGATTCGATAGGACGATAGCGTATCACATCGCTCGACACGCACCGACTCACGACTCACGACTCACGACTCACGACTCACGACTAAAAATGCTACGACCACTACCCGATACACACGATGCTGAAGACGCGCCGTTGGAGGGACGCGCCGCCTCGCCGTGGCGCCGCCTGCGCAAGGATCGCCTGGCCCTGGCCGGGCTGCTGCTCGTGCTCGCCTTTGTCGCCATGGCCCTAGCCGCGCCGCACCTGGCCCCGCACCCGCCGAACCAACCTTTCGACAATGGCATCTCCAACGACGGCGCGCCGCTCCCGCCCGGCGCCAACGGATTCCTGCTCGGCACCGATACGAGCGGGCGCGACCTGCTCAGCCGCCTCATCTGGGGCGCGCGCGTCTCGCTGCTGATCGGGATCACGGCCAACGCCGTCGCCGTGCTCATCGGCGTAACGCTCGGCGCGGTGGCCGGGTACTACGGCGGCCTCGTCGGTGCGCTGATCATGCGCTTCACCGACGTGATGCTGGCCTTCCCGGTGCTCCTGCTCGGCGTCGCCCTCGTCGCCATCCTCACGCCGGGCATCTCCGTCATCATCGTGGTGATCGGGTTGGTCAGTTGGACGAGCATGGCGCGCATTATCCACGGCCAGGTCCTGGCGCTGCGCGAGCGGCCCTTCGTGGAAGCGGCGCGCGCGAGCGGTGTGGGTGGGGTGGGTATCCTGGTGCGCCACATCCTGCCGCACCTCGTCTCGCCCATCGTCGTCTACGCCTCGCTCGGCGTGGCCACGGCGGTGCTGTTCGAGGCCAGCCTGAGCTACCTCGGCATCGGCGTGCAGCCGCCCGACCCCAGTTGGGGCAAGATGGTCGCCGACGGCGCCGCCAACGGGGGTTCCACCGGCTTCTCGTACCCGTGGCTGCTGCTCTTCCCCGGCGCGGCGGTCTTCCTCACCGTGCTGGCCTTCAACCTGCTCGGCGACGGCCTGCGTGACGCGCTCGACCCCACGGCGCGGCGATGATCGCCTACGTCATCCGGCGCGTCTTGTGGGGGATTGGCGTGCTGGCCGGCGTGGCCGCCATCACGTTCGCGCTGCGCTATCTCGTGCCGGCCGACCCCGCGCGCATCATCGCCGGCCCCCGCGCCACGCCCCAGGCGCTGGCCGCTATCCGCCACCACTACGGCTTCGACAGACCGCTGCTGGGGCAGGCCGTCGCCTACCTGGACAACCTGCGGCACGGCGACCTCGGCCCCTCGCTCGCGTTCGGTGAGGCGCCGGTCGGGTCCATCCTGCTGGCGCGCGCGGGGCCCACGCTCGAACTGGCGCTGGCCGGGCTCCTTGTCGAACTCCTGATCGGCGTCCCGCTCGGCGTGCTCGCCGCACTGCGCCACCGCTCCGTGACCGACCGCGCGGCGGTGCTGCTGGCGCTGTGCGGCTTCTCCACGCCCACCTTCTGGCTGGGTCCGGTGCTGATCGGGCTCTTCGCCGTGCACTGGCGCCTGTTCCCCGCCGGCGGCAACGAAGGCATGGGCGCGCTGGCGCTACCGGCGCTGACGCTGGGGCTGGCCGGCGCGGCGTGGTACACGCGGCTGATCCGCTCCAGCATGCTCGACGTGCTGGGCAGCGAGTACATCAGGACGGCGCGCGCCAAGGGCCTACCGTGGGGCCGCGTGGTGCGCACGCACGCCCTGCGCAACGCGCTCACGCCGATCATCACGCAGATCGGGCTGGACATGGCCTACTTCCTGGGCGGGGTCATCGTGGTCGAGACCGTGTTCGGCTGGCCGGGCATCGGGCAGGCCGCCTCGATCGGCATCGCCAACGACGACCCTAACCTGATCATGGGCGCGGTCCTCTTCGGGGCCATCGCCGTCGTACTGGCCAACCTCCTGGTCGACCTCTGCTACGCCGTGGTCGACCCGCGCGTGCGCCTGCGCTAGGCGACGGTAGGGTGCGTCTCGAAATAATGGCCTTAGTCAAAAATGTCGTGCGTTCCGATGCGTAACCAGATGATGTGCGGATCACCGGCATGCGCCTCATCGCCATAGCGGAAGATAGCCCGACCATCGGGCGCCCACGTCATCTCGAAATCAGCGACGGTGTTTTGCACGCGCTTGACGCGCAAACTGGCGGGCATGGAGCCCGATACGAGGCCGCCCACAAGCTTGGGAATGGCAACATTGAAACGTATGCGCTGGTCGGGCGATAAGCGGGCCAATTCGCGCAAGAAACGCGCGTCTTCCTCATGTGTTGGCATCGGAGGTAGAGCGTGCGGCAGGAGTGAAATCATCGTCAACGGGGATGCTGTTGAGAAATGCCAAGAACTCTTCGGTGCTGTGCTGACGCGCGACAATCCGTGGCTCGTAGCCTTCCAACCCCGCTTGGCGCGACTCCTCGGGCGACAGGCGGCGCACGCTGTACCCATCACCGTGGAACACCTCCACGTCATCGTCGGCGCGCCCCACACCCTTTTCCATCACTCTGTCAATCACATCACGGATGGCAGCCAGCTCCTCGACCGTCGGGTTGTGTCCGACAACGCGCGTGAGAGCATCCATCACCCGCCCCTGGACATCCCCATCATCGCCCTGCCATTGGATACGCTCGCTCGCCATCACTCCCCCTCACCATCAGCATCCCGCCTTGGCCTGCTTCTAGATCATAATACCGTCTTTCGTGCGACCGCGCCGGTCGGCGTGCAGGATGCAGTCCTCGTTTCGTCAAGACCCTGCTCATGGGGTATAGGGATTGTCGCTCTATGTGAGTGGCGTTCCTGGATCCTGACGGCGCTCCAGCGCGGCCAGTTGCTCCCGTAGCGCGGCCACATCCTCCCGTAGCGCGGTCATCTCCTCTCGCGCCTCGGTCAGTTCCCTCGCATGACCTGGAGGTCGCCGTGCTCCTCCTCGGCGATGGGAATGGGTTCGCCTGTCCGTGGGTCGACCACGCGCAGCCATAGCCCGGCGGGCCGCCGTGTCGTTTCCGTCATCGCCACCGGCCGCAACTCCGCCCGCAGCAGCGGACTGTAGATCCCCCTGTCTGGCCGCGCCTGCAACGGCTCCATGCGCCCGTCGCGCAGCTCGAACCCCATGAACCACGGGGCGGTCTCTTGTAACGGGTCATAGATGTAGTATTCCCCCACTTCCAACTCGGCGTACAGCCGCCGCTTACCCTTGGGCGCGACGCTCAGGTCCTGCGCCTGGGTACTCGGCGAGGTGATCTCGAACACGACATCGGGGAACTTGCCCTCGACCCACGTCTTCCAACTGGGCGGCGGGGGCGGTTCGCGGTCGAAGATGACGTATACGTCGGGCGAGACATGCTCATGGCCGTCGCACTCGTTGTCGTACATCAATTGGTTACCGCCGACGGCCGTGCGCGCGTCGCGTCCCTGCAGGGCGAACAGCGTCTGCAGCGCCCATTGCAAATCGACCATTTGGACGGCGTGGGCGGTCGTTTCGGCCATCGGCTCTCCATCACTCTCGGGAAAGGTCGACCAGTCGATCTCGGAAGGTCTCGCGCGCGTGACCATAACGTATCATCCCCTCACTCATCACGACCAGCACGCCCTTCAGGGCCGGGTGTGCCCGTTGCCGCGCACGAGCCACTTGTAGGTCGTCAGCGCCTCCAAGCCCATGGGCCCGCGCGCGTGTAGCTTCTGCGTGCTGATGCCGATCTCGGCGCCGAGGCCGAACTCGCCGCCGTCGGTGAACTGCGTCGAGGCGTTGACGTAGACGGCCGCGGCGTCGACCTCGTCGAGGAAGCGCTCCGCCGCCGCGAGATCGCGCGTGACGATGGCTTCGGAGTGGCCCGAGCCGTGCCGCGCGATATGCGCCAGCGCCGCGTCCAGGCTGTCCACCACGCCCACGGCGGCGACGGGGGCCAAGAACTCCGTGCCCCAATCCTCGTCGCCGGCGCGCCGCACAGTCGCGCCGGGCGGCAAGAGGGAGAGGGCGCGCGCGTCGGCGCGCATCTCAACCCCCGCCGCGGCCCAGCGCGCGCCGAGGGCGGCCAGGAACGCGGGGGCGACCGACGCGTGGACGAGCACGGTGTCCAGCGTGTTGCAGATGCTCAGGCGGCGCGTCTTGGCGTTGTCGACGATCGCCAGCGCATCCTCCAGATCGGCCGCCGCGTCGACGTAGGTGTGACAGACGCCCGCGCCCGTCTCGATCACGGGGACCTTGGCGTGCGCCACGACGTGGCGGATCAGCCCGGCGCCGCCACGCGGGATGACCGCGTCGAGCAGGCCGCGCAGACCGAGCAGGCGCGTCACGGAGTCGCGCGAGGGGTCGCGCACGAGGTAGACCAACGCGGCGGGCAGTTCCGCGCGCTCCAGACCCCGGTGGATCGCCGCCACCAGCGCCGCGTTAGTCTCTAGCGCGTCGGAGCCGCCGCGCAGCAGCACGGCGTTGCCAGCCATTAGGCACAGACTAGCCGCGTCGACGGTGACGTTGGGGCGCGCCTCGTAGATGATGCCGAGCACGCCCAGCGGCACGGTGCGCCGCTCCACGCGCAGCCCGTTGGGGAGCGTGCGTCCCTCCAGCGTGCGGTTGAGCGGGTCGGGCAGACCGGCCGTGACGCGCAGCGCGGCCACGATGCCGTCCACGCGCGCGGGCGTCAGCGCCAGGCGGTCGATCGTCGCGGACGAGACGCCGACGGCGTGCGCCCGCGCCACGTCGCTGGTGTTCGCGGCGAGAACGTCCACGACTGACTCCTCCAGCGCGGCGGCGATAGCCTCCAACGCGGTCCGTCGCGCGGCGCCGCTCGCGCGCGCCAAGGTCCGCGACGCCGCGCGCGCCGCCTCCGCCGCCGCGACGAGGTCATCCGCCACGCTGTCTATGGTACTGGTCTGCTCTAGCGCCACCCTATCGTGGGTGGTCTCCTGTACGGTCGTCATCTGGCGCCTCCCCAGCTAAAAATCGTTGTCGTCGCCGTCGTCGTCTTCCTCCTCGTCGCCGTCCCAGATGGGATACTGCGGCGGGGCTTCGCCCTGCGACGCGACGACCCGTGGCTCCACATCGTCAGCGGGCAGGGGCAGGATCTCCGCCACCTCGATGTCGTGCTCGAGCCGATCGCCGAAGTCGAAGAGGTACAGGAGACGCTGTTTCGGCCGCAGCTCCAGCGCGGCCAGCGTCACCTCATCGGCGGTCGGATACTCCATAAACTCGAACGGCCCGTCCACCCTCGTCATGTTGTCCCGCGTGTGGCCGCTGAGGTAGAAGGCATAGAGGTGGTCGTTGTCCCAGTTGAAGGCGTCCTGGATGGCGAGGTGGAGGTCTTCGAGTGTCGCGTCGTCCGGCGCCTCGATCATGCGCCACACCTTACGATCCCAGGCCAGGCTCACTTTGAGGCGCAGCAGATGTTCGGCCGGCGGAAACGACTCTTCCTCCGCGGGCAGCGGCGGCTCCTCCGGCTCTTGCAGGGGCAGCCCCAACAGTTCGCGCACGAGGTTGTCGCTCTCGCCGCGTTCCCCCAGCAGCCGTGGGGCGAACAGGCGGCGCAAGGCTGGGGTGAGTCGGGGCCGGTACGTCACGTTCACATACTCCATATAGAATGGCGCGTCCGGCGTGAACAAGGCCGTGGAGAGCGGATCGGGCGCGGGCTCGCCGTGGTAGACGCCGTAGGCGAGTAGTCGACGAGCCAGATCTTCCGGCCACAGGCCACGCGCCCGCTTCAGTATGTCCCGGGCCGCCTGATGCAGCAGCGCGTTCCGCGCCTCGATCGCCGCCCGGTCAAGAGCCTCCGCGTCGATGGCGCTCACGCTGAAACGGCCAGCCTCGCCGTCCTCACACCGCACCACCAATGCGGTCGCGCCCTCGCGCTGGCGCTGCGTCCACCAGCGCCAGAACGGCGCCGGCAGCTTCACCAGCGAACGCAGCATGACGCGCCAGCTGTACCCCTCCCACGTCACCGCGACCGTGGGGCCGCCGTCGAGCGCGAGGGCCGGCGCCGGCCCACGATCCCCGGACTCCGCCAGTGGGGTCAGCAGGGCGACGAGGTCGGCGCCCACGGCGAGCAACCCCTTCGCCGGCGCCGCGAGGTCCATCGGCGCGCGCACGGCGGCGCCGCGCACAAACGTGGGCAGATAGACGTAGCGCCCCTCGCCGGCGGCTTGGCAAGGCGGGTTGCTCGCCAGCGCGTTGCGGATCGTCTGCTTGGGGTTCTTCGTCGTGACGGGGCGCTGCTGTTGTACCCGCTCCACCACCTCATCTAGCGTGAGCGGCCCACCGTCCCGCAAGACCGCACGTATCGTCGTCTGGGTTTCGCTCGCCATAACAACACGTAGCCTTCAGCTATCATCACTAGTCAACTCTTTACGCTCATTATACGCCTGACTTCCGACTCCCGACTCCCGACTCCCGACTCCCGACTCCCAGCCTACAGCAGCGCCAGATTGTTGCGGTGGATAGCCTCGTCGCCGTAATGGTAGCCCAGCGTGGCGGCGATTTCCGAAGAACGGCGCCCTTGCAGGCGCGTCAGGTCGGCCGCGTCGTAGTTGACGAGCCCGTGCGCGATGGGCGCGCCGTCGGGGCGCAGCACGTCGACGGGGTCGCCGCGCTTGAAGCTGCCCGCGACCGCGCGTAGACCGGCCGGGAGCAGCGAGGCTCCGCCGCGCTCCAGCATGGCGGCGGCGCCCTCGTCGACCGTCAGGGCGCCGCGCGCGCCCAGACGCGCGCGCAGCCAGCGCCGGCGCGCGGCCGGGCGCGGGTCAGCGGTGAAGGTCGTACCGGGGGCTGTCCCAGCGACGGCGCGCCGGATGACGTCGCGCGCGCGGCCGGCCGCGATCACCGTGGTCACGCCCGCCGCCGTGGCCAGCCGCGCCGCCTGCAGCTTGGTCACCATTCCGCCGGTGCCCAACCCCGACGACGATGGCCGCGCCAGCGCCATGACGGCGTCGTCGACACGGGCGACGTGGGGGATGGGGCGCGCGGCGGGGTCGTGGCGGGGATCGCGGTCATAGAGGCCCGCGACATCGCTGAGCAGCAGCAGCAGGTCGGCGTCGACCAGTGCGGCGACGACCGCGGAGAGGCGGTCGTTGTCCCCGAAGCGCAATTCTTCGTCGGCCACGACATCGTTCTCATTCACGATGGGGACGACACCGCGCTCAAGCAAGGCGAGCAAGGTGGTGCGCGCCGCGAGGTAGCCGCCGCGGCCGGCCACGTCGCCCTGCGTCAGCAGCGCCTGCGCCACCACGAGGCCATGGCGGGCGCAGGCCTGGGCGTACGCCTGCATCAAGCGCGGCTGCCCCACCGCGGCGAGGGCCTGGCGCGCGGGGATATCGAGCCGCGCCGCGACATCGGGCAGACCGGCGCGGCCGGCGGCCACGGCGCCCGACGACACGAGCAAGACGGCGCGCCCCTCGCCGCGCAGCGCGGCGACGCCGCGCGCCACCCGCGCGATGAACGGTGTGTCGAGCAGCCCGTCGGGGCCCGCCAGCAGCGAACTGCCCAGCTTCACCACCACGCGCCGCGCGCCCATAGCGCCCACCGTCATAGGCGCCCCGCCCCTATCCGCGTCCTGTCCCACCGCTACCGGCTCCTTTTTACCACAAGGGTAGCAGGTCGCGGGTCGTTACGCCGATTGTTCCGGGATCTCCGTCCGCTCCGGCTGCTCCAGCGGCGCCGCCAGAGTGGTCTTGGCGCGCCGCGCCGTCCAGCCGGATTTGCCGAGGTGCTCGCGGCGGTAGCGGTCCAGTTCCTCACGCGTGATCGCGCGCACGCGCGGCGCGACGACGTGGACCTCGAGCGCCCCACGTTTGGCCGCGCCGCGGATCGTCGATGGCGCTAGGCCAAGCTCACGCGCCGCCTCCTCGGTTGTATACCAATCCTTCGTGATCATCTTTCTTCACACCTCCAGTAGCGCTATCGTTTCCAGTCCCATGGTAGTAGTACGTCGCGGGGGCGCGCATAGATCACCACCCTTTTCCCATTTTCTTGTTACACGTAGGTTGTGCTATGCTAGCTTGTACGCCGCTACAGCTTGAAAATATAAGCCGCTTTGAGGATTGAATGCGAGAGTTGCCCCACACCCTACGCTGGTATCTCTGGGCCGTCTATCTAGGTTGCGCGCTCCTGGTCGTCGTACAGGTCGGCCCCGTCGCCGGCCTGCTCTTCCATTCGCAGTGGCAAGGGCGTCTCGCCGCGCTGTGGCCGCCCGCCGTCTTCGTGCTGCTGGCGTACATCTGTGAACGCACGGCGCTAGAAATAAGCAGCGCGAGCGAGCAGAGCTTGTCGACGGCCGTCTACGTCGCCGCCATCCTGCTGTTCCCGGCACCCGCGCCGCTGCTCATCGCCCTCGCGGCCATGCTCATGTGGCAGTTGACGTACACCGGTTTGTCGCTACACAAGCGGCTTTTCAATATCTGCCACATGACACTCCTCGTCGGGCTGAACAGCTTGCTTTTCTCCTTGGTCGCCGAGCCGACAACCGTATTGCGCCAGGCCAACATCGTGGCGGCGATCCCGGTGCTGATCCAGGTCATCCTCGTCTATTATGCCCTGGATGTCGGCGTCATGGTCGGCTTGCTTACTCTCCTCGAAGGCCAGAATCCATTGGTTGTGTGGACACAGACATACCGTCGTACCCTCCTGCCCGAGATAGCCGCCGCCAGCATAGGCATCCTCGGAGCCGTAGCGTGGCTGTATCAACCACTATTGCTGGCCCTGTTTGTCGTGCCGATCGTAGCCTTACGTGAGGCCCTGCGCGCGATAGCCCAGGCGCAACGACGCGGCGCTCGTTTGGAGTCCGTGCTGGCCGTGGGCCGGCGCCTCCGGTTGCAGCAGACGGAAACCGACCTCCTACGTCCCGTCGCGGAGACCGCGCGCGCCATAGTAGGCGCGGCGACCACGGCGGTTTATCTGCGCGACAAGGATAATTCCGCCCAGTTGACGCGCGTCGCGCTGGCGCGAGGTTCCGTGGAGGTAGATATGGACACCGCGGCGGTGGAGCCGCCCATGCGCCTCGCCGCCACAGACGTGGCGCACGGTCAGGGCATACAAGAGGTGGTCGGCGCGAGCGAGCACGCGATCCTGGTCCCGCTAGAGCAAGACGATGCCGGCTTTCTTGGCCTGCTACACCTCTCGGGCTTCGCCAAAGAGATCGACCGCGACGATCGTGACATCCTCTCGATCCTGGCCATGCAGACCACCATCGCCTTGCAGAACACGCGTATGCACGAGCAAGCTCTCACGCGCGCCTCCGAGGACGGGCTCACCGACCTCCTCAACCATCGCGCCTTTCAGACGCGCTTGGAGGAGACGATCGCGCGGGCGCGCCGGGACGGACGTGCGCTTGCCTTGCTCATAGTGGACCTAGACGACTTCGGGACGATCAACAATACCTACGGCCATCAGGCCGGTGACGCGACGTTGACGGCGATCGCCGCGGCCCTGCGCGAGACCGCGCGCGCCACGGATATCGCGGCGCGCTACGGCGGTGACGAGTTCGCGATTATCCTACCTGAGACTACCATGGATGAGGCGCTCGATGTCGCGGAGCGCGTGCGCGCCGCCATCGCGGGCCTGCGCGTCGTCATGGCGAGCGCGACCGTACGCGTCGACGCCAGCGTCGGCGTCGCGGCGCTACCCCTGCACGCGTCCACGCGTGAAGAACTCATCCAGATGGCTGACCGCGCCTCGTACGCCGCCAAGTACGGCGGTAAGGGCCGCGTCGGCCGCCCCGAGGACGCCCGGCCCCTATCCGGCCACGACCCCGCCGCCCTCGCCGTGCAGCTCGAGCACGCCAATATGGCGACGGTCGGAGCGCTCGCCGCCGCCGTCGACGCCAAGGACCGCTATACGCGCGGCCACTCGCAGCGTGTCTCGACCTATGCCGCGGCCATCGCCTACGCCTTGAATATGGCTCCGGCCGACGTGGCGCGGGTACGGCTGGCTGGGCTCCTGCACGACGTCGGCAAGATCGGTGTCCCCGACGCCATCCTGGCCAAGCCGGCGGCGTTGGATTGCGAGGAAATGGCGATCATCCAGCAGCACCCTGTCATCGGCGAGCGCATGCTCGCGGCGGTCCCCTTCCTGCGCGAGATCCTGCCGGCCGTGCGCAGCCATCACGAGCGGCTGGACGGCCGCGGCTACCCTGATGGGCTGGCCGGCGGTGCTATCCCGCGCGATGCGGCGATCCTGATGGTGGCCGACTCGTTCGACGCTATGACCAGCAGCCGTCCCTATCGTCCTGCCCTATCACTTGACGAGGCCTGCCGCCGGCTGCGCGAGGGCTCCAGCGCGCAGTTCGACCCGTCGATCGTGGCCGCCTTCGAGCAGGCCCTGGCCGAGGGGACGGTACGCCCGCAGCCCCTGCTACACGCCTAGAACGCGCTACGCGGCGCCTAATTCCGGCCGTCGCCCCGTCCCCCGCTACCTCCCACGGCCATCCTCCTCAATCAGTTGCATTATTGCCATATTTATTGCTTAAATGCAATTTATCTTATCCCTTGCATAAACTATACCGTTTGTGCAATAATGAACCCAACGGGGTAGCGATGACCCCGCTAAACGGCAACTCATCAAGGAGGAAGACCCTTATGGATATCAAGACGACGAGCGTCCGCGGCAGCCATCACTGGAAGCGCCATGCGCTACGCGCGCTCACGGCCTACAACACCCTTATGAGCATGGCCGCCGTGGCGGTGATCGTCGAATTTTCGGTGCACTGGAAGTAGCAACACAGGCGCCAGAGAGAGGGGCCGCGCGAACGTTCGCGCGGCCCCTCTCTGTTACCCGGTGTAGAAAAACCGTGAGATGAATACGTTGGCGCGAAAGGTTACGCGGCGCTCACCGCCACGCGTGAGCCTCCGAGGTCCTTAACGACGTCGATGCGCGTCGTGAACATGTCCTTGAGCTCCTCGATGTGCGTCACGATGAGGATCTTCTGGAAGTCTGACGCGATGCTGTTGATGGCCTCCGCCAGACGTTCGCGCCCCTGGCTGTCCTGAGTGCCGAAGCCTTCGTCGATCACCAGCATCTGTAACCGCGCGCCGGCCCGCTCGGCCAGCAGCCGCGAGAGGGCGATGCGGATGGCGAAGTTGACCCGGAACGCCTCCCCGCCACTGTACATCTCGTAGGGACGCGTCCCGTTGGCGTCGGCGATACTAATATCGAGCGTTTCGATGACGTCCTTCTTGGCGCTCTCGCGCTGCGTGGAGAAGCGCACCTGCATGCCGTTGTCGCTCATGCGCGCCAGGATACGGTTGGCGCCATCCTCGAGCTCGGGCAGCGCGTTGTCGATGATCATGGCCTGGATGCCGGCTTTACCGAAGGCGCGGGACAGCTCGGCGTGGGCGTCGCCGCCGCTCTCTAACGCGGCCAGCGCGACGCGCGCCACGCGCAGACGCTCTTCCATCTCGTAGAGCATATCCAAGCGCTGGCGCATCCGATCGACGTGGTTGCGCACACTGCTCTCAGCCGTTTCCGCCGCGGAGACATCCCGGTCGCGCTGTTGCTTGAGCGCCTCGACATCGGCCAACACGACCAGGGCCGCGCGATGCCCCTCCGCGATGCGCTGGTCCTGGCGCAGCTTGTCCTCCCAACGCGCCAGATCGTCGTCATAGACGGCGATGTTGGCCCGCGCGTTATCGTACTGCGTGCGCGCGGTGGCCAGCCTGGACAAATTCGCCTCCAACGGGCTCAACTCTTTGACGCGCGCGCGCAGGGCCGCGTGGCCCCGCTCGTCGTAGCCAACGGCGTCGATCTCCGCCCGCGCCGCCGTGAGACGCGCCCGCGCATCCGGGGCATAGTCGCCCGCTTCCAGGGTACGCTGTAGCGCGTCGGCGCGGGCGCGCGCCTCACGCGCGGCCACCGCGGACTCCTCGACGGCCCGCAGGCGCTGGCGCAGCGCGCCCAACTCACCGGCGCGCTGGCGCAGTCCATCAAGTGTGGCGACTAGGACGATGTCGCGCTCCCTTGCCGCGTGTAGACGCGCTTTGAGGCCCTCCAGCTTCACGGTGTTAGCCTTGACCCTATCGCTCTTGGAAATGCCCTCGGCTGTGAAGTCGGCGTGCAGGCGGCGACGCTCCTCCTCCTCCATCGGCTTCTGACAGACGGGGCACGCCGCGCCCTGCTCCCGCAACAGCTTCAGGCGCTCGCGCAGCGGCTTCATCTCGCCTTCGAGGCCGGCGTTTTCCTCCTGCGCCGCCGCGATCGTCGCCCGCACCGCCTCGACCTCGCGCGCGACGCCCGCGCGCTCCAGCTCAATCGTGGCGATGGACGCCTCGTCCCGCGCGTACTCCTCGACCTGACGGCCCAGCGCCTCCGCTCCGCTTGCCACGCGCGCGGCCCGCTCGGCCTCGGCGCACAGTGTCTTATAGTCGCCGCGCAGACCCTTCTCGGCAAGGGCGATATCGTGCTGGGCGGCCGTCTGGGCGTCGCCCAGCGCCCGCACGCGGCTCGCGCGGGCCTCAGCGTGCTCCACCTCCTCGCGAAGGCGGCGCAGCTCACCGACCCCGGCCGTGATGCGGTCTTCGTCGGCCAGGAGCAGTTCGGCCTCGCGGGCGGCGCGCGCGTCCTCGGCGCGCCTGACCCGCACCCGCTCCACCTCCGCCTCTGTCGCCTTGATCGTGTGCAGCGCGCCGTCGAGCAGGCGCTGTTCGGTTTTCCAGCGCTCGTACGCGGCGTTGGTATCGGCCAAGGCTTGCCGCGCCGCGCGCAGGGCGGCCACGGCGACGCCGTGCCTGGCCTCGAGCTCGGCGAGCTCGGCGCGCAGCATCGGCCGCTTGGCGATCTCGTCCTCATCCCGACCGATCTCGGCGCGCTTGCCCGCGGCCCGCGCGGCCAACACGCGCGCCTCGTCGCGCGCCCGCTCGGCGAGCTTATCGTACTCCTCCAGGCCCAGGATCTCGCCCAGCACGCCCTTGCGCTCGGTCGGCGACTTGACCGTGAACTCGTCGGCGCGGCCCTGCAGCAAGAACGTGGAATTGACAAAGGTCTTATAGCTAACCTTGAGCACGTCGAGCAAGCGCTCCTGCGTTTCGCGCATCGTCCCGCCGGTGACCGACCGGAAGCCGCCCTCGCCCAACACTTGCAGATCAAGCGTCGCCGCGGAGGGCGAGTTGGGGCGCAGCGTCCTTTTACGCAGCACGCGGTAGCAGCCGCCGGCCGCCTCGAACTCGAGCTCGACCTCCATCGCCGCGGCCCCACGGTAGACGAGGTCGTCCTCGCGCCGCGCGCGGCTCTCACCCCACAGCGCCCAGGTGATAGCGTCGAGCAGGGCCGACTTACCGTGCCCATTGCCGCCCCAGAGGCAGGCTAAATGGATGCCGGCGAAGTCGAGCTCGACCGGCTCGTCGCCATAGCTCATGAAGTTGCGCAGGCGCAACAGGCGGGGTACCACTGGCGTCTACTCTCCAGTCGTTAGTCGTGAGTCGTGAGTCGTGAGTCGTGAGTCGTGAGTCGTGAGTCGTGAGTCGTGAGTCGTGAGTCGTGAGTCGTGAGTCGTTAGTAAGACGAGTGACCCGGCTGGCACGCCGCTGGACCAAGGCTTGGTACGTTGGCGTGAGGCGCTATGTTACGCTTTACTATCGACTAATAAACGTGGCCTGCCGCGCCACCTCATCCGTGCGGTCGATCTGCGCGTCGGTCAGGATGCCGGCTTCGCGCAGCAGGCCGCGCTCACGGTAGATATCCGTGACGAGCATCTCCGGGCCGTCGGTGTTGAGGCAGTAGCGCACACCGTGGCGATGGAGCTGGTCGAAGATAGCGGCGAAATGCTCCAGCGCGGGCACGACGCCCGTGCTCAGGTTCGAGGTCGGGCAGATTTCCAGCACGATATCGCGCTCGGCCAGCAGGTCGAGCAGCCGCGGATCACCAGCCGCCTTGATGCCATGGCCGATGCGCTGTGGCCGTAGCGCCTCAATGACCTCGCGCATCTCTTCGCGTGTGCCCTTCTCGCCTGTGTGTACGGTCACGCCCAGGCCCGCCTCCTGAGCCTCACGGAAGGCCGGGGCCAACCGCCGCACACCGCCAAAGGTCGCGACGTCAGGGCCGGCCAGGTCGACTCCGACGACGCCCCAATTCTTATATTTGATGGCCTTACGCACGATATTGTCGTTGGCGTCGGGATCAAGCGAGCGGTCGGCGCACAGGATCAGCCCCGCGCGCACCATCGGGTACTCCAGCAGAGCACGCTCCATACCATGGGCCGAGGCGACGATGATGTGGTCGAGGTCACGCTCGCCCTCGCGGTTGCGCTTCATCGGGCAGTAGCGCAGTTCGATCAGGTCGATGTTGGCGTGGCGGTAGCCGCCGGCGATGACTGATTGCACCGAGGCGGATATGGCCTCGGGCGAGCTCTGCACCAACTCGGTCCAGTGAAACAACTCGAGGTATTGCTCGAAGGTCTTGACCTTGCCGGGCGCGGCCGTCACCAACTCCGCGAACTCCCAATAGTCTTTGGTGGGGAGGCGGATGCCCTGGTCGTGGGCGATCGAGAAGAGGATAGCCGGGTCGACGGCCGCGCCGACGTGCGTATGTAATTCCGCGACATTGGGGCCGGGTCGACGCCCGTGCTTGCGATGCTCCATACTTTAAAGTATAGGGCCGGCCGGCCTACGCCGCCACGCGGTTGTCCCTAGCCGGGTGCGCGAGCCTGACAACTCATATGGCGCGCCCTCCCTACCGTCCGTTGTGTCCACATGACAGATTTCCCATGTCATTTTCATGCGTCCTTCATCCATGGGGCGCTCGCCACCTCGGGGATCGGCCGCCGTCACTGGCGGCAGGCGGCGCGCCGCGCCATCACCTGCTCGACCCGCGCACGGGCCAGCCAAGCGTGAGTGGCCTATGGTCCGTGACGGTCGCGGCCGGGACGTGCGGGCAGGCCGAGGTCGCGGCCAAGACGGCGTTTCTCCGCGGCCTGGCGGACGGCGCGGACCTGCTCACGACGCACGGACTCGCCGGGGTGCTCGTCGCCGCGGACGGCGCGTGGCGCACGGCGGGCGGCTGGCCCACGATGGGTGACAAGACATGGGACGAGACATGGATGGGCGGCAGCGATGCCCAGGATGAGGGGAAGGGATTATGAGCGCGAGTACCTGGAGCGCCGTGACCTGGGATGTGGCGCGGGCCGGCGGGCTGATGGCCTACGTGCTGCTCACGCTCTCCGTGGCGCTCGGTCTGGCGCTCTCGGTGCGGTGGCAGCGCCCGCGCTGGCCGCGCCTGATCACCAACGACCTGCACAACTTCGTCGCGGGGTTGACGCTCGTGTTCATGGCGCTCCACGGGGTCGGGCTCCTGCTCGACCCGTTCATGCGCTTCGGCTGGGCGGAGGTGCTCATCCCGCTGGCCAGCCACTACCGCTCACTGTGGCTGGCGACGGGGATCGTGGCGTTCTACCTGGCCGTGGCCGTCTGGATCAGCGCCTACCTGCGCCCCCGCCTCGGCTACGCCCTGTGGCGGCGGCTGCATGCCGCGACCTTCGCCGTCTACGCCCTCTCGACGGTCCATGGCCTGGCGACCGGGACGGACACACGCGCCACATGGGCGCTCGGGCTCTACGTGGCCAGCCTCCTGCTGGTGAGCGCGCTGCTATGCTATCGCCTGCTTATCCCGCTTGGGACGCGCGGCCGGGCGTATCCGAACCTGGCCGGAGTGGTGGCGCTCCTGCTCATCGGGGTGGGCGTGTGGACCGTGACGGGGCCAGCGCGGCCCGGCTGGAACGCCGTCGCCAATAGCGGACAGGGCAACGGCGCGCGCGGGCCGTCCGCGCTTACATCGGGAGGAACAACGGCGACGGCGGACGCGTTCGCACGGCCCTTCGCGGCCGCCTATCAGGGTGTACTGGCACAGGGCACGCCGGATACGACCGGAGCGGTGACGATGGGGGTGAACGCGTCCTCGTCCGGTGGCCTGGCGGGTCGCGTCCACCTGACGCTCCGGGGAACGGTGACCGCCACCGGCGGCGTGGCCGTCGCGGGCGGCCAGGTGATCCTGACGGGACTGGGAGGCGCACCCCGGTATCAGGGCGCGCTCCAGGGGGTCGGGAGCGACGGCGCGGGACTCCAGTGGCAGGCCGTCCTGGGGGGACCGAGCGGGCGGACGCTCACGGTGAGCGGGACGCTGCAGGTCGCGGCGGATGGGCAGGCCACCGGTATGGTGCGCGGGAGCCCGGCGACGCGATTAAGATAGTGAATCGCGTCGCCGGACACACGGGCAAGGGCCAACGACGGGCGCCCCACCGCTACGGGAGACTGCTGAAACAGCATCAGCGGGTCCGTAGGGGGGGTCGGGGAGCTAGGGGATAACCGTCAGCACGCCGGTAGCGCCATAGAACTGGGCGTCACCGGGCCCATAGAACTGGTAGCCGCCGGGCTGGAGGGGCGCCGTGAACGCGAAGTATTCATCTTGTCCCGCGCCGACGTTCCCTTCCAGGCCGATCGGCCCCGTCGGCAAGTCGACCGCGAAGCCGATCGACCCAACTTTCCCGGTGTTCTTAAGGTGAACGGCGATCTTCTCGCCAGCGCGCGCCGTGAACTGGCTTGGGTAGAAATGATAGTCGTGTTCGTCGATCGTGACGACCCGCGCGCCCGGCGGGGCGCTCATCAGCGCCGGGAACGTCGCGGGCGTACCCGTCTTAGCCAACGTGGGGTTGGCCGTCACCACGTTGGGCGTGGACGATTGCCCTGCCGCGGGCAGCGCGAACGCGACCAGCGCGTCACCGAGTTGCGAGGTGGCGGTCCCATAATTGCCACGCACTTCGCGGTTGCCGCCAAAGGCCATCGCCACGTACTCGCGGCCGCCGCTGACGTAGACCGCGGGCGAGCCGTTGGCGCCGCCCATGTCCGGCATGTCGGCTGTGTACGACCACAACCGCTGCCCGGTCCGCGCGTCCACGGCGTTGAAGCGGCCGATGCTCTCACCGTAAAACACCAGGTCGCCCGCCGCGACCATGCCGCTGAGCGCGCGATAGGACGTCTTGATGCGCCAGGCGATCTTGCCGGTCGATGTGTTCACGGCGTCGAACAGCCCGTAGGTCGCGACCTTCATCGAGGGCTCTCCGGTGGACCCCTCGGTATTGATCTCCTGTTGGGTAGCGTGGTAGGCCCAGGGGGCGTACCCGCCGCTGGGCAGGTAGACGTAGCCGGTGCGCGGGCTAAAGGCGCCCGCTGGCCACTGCGGGCCGGTCTCGAATCCGGGCTGGATCAAAGTCGGCGTGGATTGCGGGACCGTGAACAGCGGCCCCGACGTCATGCCGGAGACGGGCGTTGTCACCGTCTGCGGCTCCAGCGCGTCGTTGGTCGGCATCGGCTGCGTGGGCCAGGCATGCTGCCAGGAGGGAGTGGTGGGGACGGGCATTTCGCGCACCGGGAAGATCGGCGCGCCGGTGCGGCGGTCGAGGATGAAGTAGTTGCCGTTCTTGTTGGCATGTCCGATCGCCGGGATACGCTGCCCATTGTGCGTGACCGTGTAGAGTTGCGTCATCTGCGGTCCATCGTAGTCCCAGAGATCGTGGTGGATCTCCTGGTAGTACCAGCGCAGTTGGCCCGTGCGGTAGTCGAGCGCGACGATCGAGTCGCTGAATAGGTTTAAGCCGGCGCGTTGCGAGCCGTTGAGGTCGGAGCCGGGGTTGCCGGTCGCGAAGTACATCAGGCCGAGGCTGGTATCCACGGTGGGAGTCATCCAGACGGAGGCGCCGCCGGTCAGCCAGGAATTGCCGGCCCAGGTGTTGTGGCCGAACTGGCCGGGACCAGGCGTGGTGTAGAAGCGCCACACCAACTGGCCGGTCGCGGCGTCGTAGGCGCTGAGGCTGCCGCGGACATTGAACTCCGCGCCGGATACGCCGACGATCACCTTTCCGGCGACGTACTGCGGGGCCATCGTGATGGTGTAGCGCTGCTTATATGACACGACCTGCGTCTGCCACAGCCGCTTGCCGGTGGCGGCGTCGAGCGCGGCTAGGTTCCCATCGAGCTGGCCGATAAAGACGCGGCCGCCGCCCACGGCCACGCCGCGGTTGTCCTCGCCACAGCAGAGGGCCAGCTTGGACAGTGCGGGGAGGGTCGGATTGTAGGTCCACTTGAGCGCGCCCGTGGTGGGGTCAAGCGCGAAGACGTGGTCCTCACCCGAGGTGACGTACATCGTGCCGCCGACCACGATTGGCTGCGTCTCGAAGGACAGCCGGCTCGAGTTCATCACGCCGGTATGGAAAACCCAGGCGGGCTTGAGCGCCGCCACGTTGGACGGGCTGATCTGGTCGACGTTCTGGTAACGCATCCCGCCGAGGTCATTGCCGTAGTAGGGCCAGTCGAGCGTCCCGGCCACGGCGCCGCCGCGCGCCTGCATGGCCGCGGCGGGATGTTGAAAGACAAATAAGCCCAGGGTCAGCAAGACAGTGAGCCCCACGCTCAACGCGCGCGGCATCGTTCCCCGTCTCGCGGTTCGTGACGTCATACCCTATTCTCCTCTTTTCCATCGTCCTGAAAGGTGTGCATGGGGCGGTGGCGTCAGGGAGTCGCATGGGACAATGTCCCATCACATGGGGACGGACACTCCTGAACTGTGGCCTGAATCGGTGGTGGGGCGTCGCGCACGGGGTTTTGGTTTAGCGGGGCGGGAGCAAGGGCTGTTCTCGGCGCGTGTATCAGTACCTCCTCTCACGTTCGCGCCTCAGCGGCCTCTACGCGCCGGCTACGGAGGCCTATATAGGTGTAGCACAAGACAGACCAGCGCGGAAATCGGGCTCATACACACTTTTGATGATGAGGGCGCTGACGTCGCTCAGGGCTGCGGCGAGTGGCGAGACAATTGGCTGGTAGAACGCCCCAAAGCCGGGCTACAGGGCTTACGGGCCTCCTCAAATGTGTGTGGGAGGCGGTCTCACTGTAGATAGCGCTCAGGCTACCAACCGCCATCATCAAAAGTGTGTATGAGCCGGAAATCGACCGGCGGAGTCCCGGCCCGCCGCCCCGCGCCGCGCGACGCTCCCCGCCTTCGCACTATAGACGTTGAAGCTGAAGATTAGCTGAAGATGGCGCTGAAGCTGAAGATTAGCTGAAAATGACGCGTGGAACTGAAAATTGTTTATGAACAAACTGATAAAAATAAAGCCCCTATTTGTCATGACCGCCACGACGTAACATCGTACCGTTAGGACTAGCAGCCCATGAGGAGTTGCCCCGGCGGATCGGTGGACACACCGCGCGGCGGACACAAACGCACACTAGACGCTCGTGTCAACTGTCCGCGTCCCCTCGTTTGCCGGTGATATCGCAAGGCTCGCGGCGCGCTACTATGTCAGCCGCCGCCGGCCGCCGAGCGGCCATTGTCATATAGTCCGCTCAAGGAGGTTAGGTAGGATTATGTCGGACGTAAATGGACCAATCAGCCGTCGTCGCGCGCTTGCCCTTGGAGGGGGTATCGCCGGCGGCCTCGTCATCGCCTCATCGCCGCTGCGCGGCGTGCCCAGCCGTGCCTTTGCCGCGTCGGCCAGGAACGATAAGCACCTCCCTGTCCAACAGATCGAGGCCATCATGGGGACGACCGGGATGGTGATGAACAGTGTGCTGACGATCGAGCTCGACCGCAACGACTTGAGCGTGACCGGACCTGGCGGTATCCCCTTCAAGCCGTCCTTCGAGGTCAACAGCCAGTTCTACTTCCAGCCATTGGACGACGGCCGGGCCATCCTCAATGCGGAAATGGCGTTGCTCGCCTCGGAGACCAACCCGGTCATCGACAAGCTGTTCGCGGGCGGCCTCTTCTTCCAGGCCTTCCATCAACACTTCTTTGACCTAACCCCCCAGATCTGGCACATCCACTTCCGGGGGATCGGCGACCCGCTCCAACTCGCGCAGGCGGCGATCAACGCGGTGCATGCCACCGCCACCCCGCTACCCCAAACGCAGCCCAGCAACCCGACGACGCCCCTCGACCAGGACTCGCTGGCGCACATCCTCGGCGGCACGGCCATGGTGGGCGGCGACGGCGTCGTCACCGTCAGCATCCCGCGCGCCGACACCATCCACCTCGCCGGAGTGGCGGTGAAGCCGGAGTTGGGCGTGTCGGTCACGGTCGCCTTCGAGCCGCTCGACGCCATGGGGCAGACGGCGGCCTGCGCGCCCGACCTCGCCCTCATCGCCACCGAGATCAACCCGACACTCGCGGTGATGCGCGCGCAGGGCTTCGCTGTCCACTGCCTCTACAATCAGGAAACGGATGAGAAGCCGCAACTCTACTTCGCGCACAACCTGGCGACCGGCGCCCCCATCGACCTGGCCGAGAAGCTCGCCAGGGCGCTCGATTACATGAACCTCAAGCGCATGATCAAGTAGGCGCGGACATCGAGCCGTAGCGTACCCATAGAGGAGTAGGACGGGACGGCGGGCGGCGCGGGGAGTATACTCCCCGCG
>JAABUZ0100002682.1_pt1 | contig 28747 bp, 27 predicted proteins | sample 5562091 | NCBI WGS metagenome assembly JAABUZ01 (sample SAMN12813069, study PRJNA571459) | rock metagenome | isolation source: Antarctica rocks | place: Antarctica: Victoria Land, Linnaeus Terrace sud | collected 2015-12-21 | reverse complement strand
ATCCTCCACTTGTGATACACTCGTCATGGCATAGGCTCCTTCTGAAAATGATCTCTGAATGCTTTTTGATATCATCGCAGATGGAGCTTCTTTTTGCCTCATCCATTCTTAAGTTGGTGCGTATGGGTATTCTCTTATGAATACCCTGGTTTCATTTATTTAGGCTTATTTATTAGATCAGGTCCTACAGATATCTACCTTCTATCTCATCATCATTGCTGCCGCTTGTTGCGCAAGACCAATCAACCAGAATGGTAGCACTGTTCCCATAGCAAGCGTGCCTATGGTAGCTATACCAATACCTGTCCACGTCATCCAGCTAAGACCGTGTGCTGCTTCTTGTCCAACCGTCGTTGAAACCTCTGTAGAAGCTTTGGATAGACCAGCGGTTGGAGTCTTAACCGCGACAGCTGTAGCGGACGCAGATGTTGACAATCTACCTGTCGAACTCGGTGTACCCGCTTTTGCAGGAACAACGCGTGGCGTCGCAGGAATTCTAGGGGTCGCAGGTACAACACCGGATACTGACACCCCAGTAGAACTATTATCTAAGCCTAGGACCTGAGTTAAGGCGTTATCACCTTCCATAAACATAGCAGCGATGAGACGCAGGTAATAGTACATGCCGAGGATGCTAGCAAGCACGCCAATGATAAGCAGTTCGGGATGACCACTATTGAGTGCAGCATAGAACAGATAGTATTTGCCAGCAAAGCCTGCCATTGGTGGAAAACCTGCTAGTCCTAGCAAAAAGAATGCGAGCAAACCTGCCATTACAGGACGGCGATACCAGAGGCCACGCAAATCCTGTATATCGTTGCCCGAATTGTCAGCATGTTCCAATAACGATGCAATACCAAACGCGCCCATATTCAGGAAGGTATAGCAGAGTAGGTAGAAAAGAATAGACGAAAGCGCGGTGGTTCGAGCATTAGAGAATGTTGCGGGTACGACGCTAACAGTTGTGGAAGCCGCGACAATACCAATTAAGAGATAGCCAGCATGCGCGATACCGGAGTATGCTAGTAGACGTTTCAAATTGGTTTGTGCTAAGGCAAGTACGTTACCGCCAATAATGGTCAGAATGGTGATTGTCTCGACGATTGGCAACCAGTCAGTTCTGACTGGATAAAGCACGATGCCGAAGACTCGTGCGAAGGCGATAATGGCCGCCGCTTTTGTGCCAACCGACATGAAAGCTGTTACGGGTGCAGGTGCGCCTTCATACACATCCGGTGTCCACGCTTGAAAGGGAATTGCTGAAACTTTGAAGGCAAAGCCAACGGCAAGTAAACCCATTGCCACAAGCAGCATTCCATGTGTTGGAAAAGCTGCATATGACCGCGCTAGAAGTGACGACCCTGATGTATGTGTTGTTAGGAATTGACTAATACTAGAAAATGATGTGCTACCGGTCGCTCCGTAGGTTAGGGCAATGCCGTAGAGTAGAAACGCTGAGGCGAATGAGCTGAGCAAGAAGTATTTCATACCCGACTCTTGCGAACTCTTGCGTCGTGCAACGAAGCCACAGAGGATATATAAAGCAAGTGATAACATCTCAATACCAATAAAGACGGTCAAGAAGCTGGTTGCAGCCGTGAGCAACATCATGCCGATAGTCGCAAGCATCATCAGAGCATAGTATTCACCCTGATGTACGAGATTGAGCCGCTTGAGATAAGCGGGGGAGAACAGCACACCAAGCAGGCTCGCACTCAACACGATGAGATAGCCGTAGAGCGATCCCCAATCGGCACTAATCATGCCATTAAAGGCATCGCGTGTAACCCCATTTTGCGCTGACAGTGGTCCCGTGACAAAGAGTATAAGTGTCGCGACGAAAGCTCCCAGGATACCAATAATGCTGATAATAGGGAGAGCAGAAAAATTGGACGAGCCACTATGCTTATCTTTTGGACCGCTTCCGGTTTGTGGCAAGAACAGGTCCACCATCATGAGGATAAGCGTGATACCTGCCAGAACCAGTTCGGGCGCTATACGTGCCCAATCTAAGGCGGTGACTGAATATGTAAACGTCATGGTAGAACCTCTATCTCACGAACGCATTGCCGAGATTTTGCAGCGTACTAATTACCGATGGCTCCAGAATGGCAGTCAACGGCCAGGGTTGCAATCCAATATAAAAGATTAAAAGTAACAGGGGCGAAATTGCTAGAAATTCGCGTAGGCCGATATCACTAAAGGCACCTTTGCGCTTTCCGGCTACTGCAGCCGCATTACGCGTCCCCTCCATCACACCTTGAAAGAAGCGGATGAGATACCACGCTGCCGGGACAACAACAATGGTGCCGAGTGTGCCAAAGACAACGCTACTACGGAAGGCTCCAAGAAATGCGAGAAATTCACCCGCAAAACTGTTAAGTCCAGGCAAGCCAAGCGATGACAACACAGCAATAAGCATTACCGTTGCCAGCACCGGAACACGAGCAGCCATACCGCCAAAGTCACTGATACGACGCGTACCTGTACGTTGCTCAATAAACCCAACAATTAAGAAGAGAGCGGCGGTGGTGATACCATGATTGACCATTTGAAGTACCGACCCCTCGGCTCCCTGTACATTAAAGGCAAACATGCCCAGCATAACTACGCCAAGGTGACTGATACTGGAATATCCTAGCAAACGTTTCATATCCGTCTGTGTCAGGGCTAGTATCGCACAATAGATGATGCTGATAACCGCTAACGTATTGAAGAGAGGTGCTAACGTCTGAACAGCTTGTGGGAAGAGCGGAATGCAGAAGCGTAAGAAGCCATAGGCTCCTGTCTTCGACATTGCACCTGCTAGCATCGCTGTTACAGGTGCGGGAGCCTCACTATAAGCATCAGGTAGCCAGCTATGGAATGGCACAAAGGGAACTTTGACTGCGAATGCAGCCGCAAATGCCAGTAGAAGCCACATCTGTACGCCACTATCCAGCTTGGTGTTCAGTAGCGATGAGAGCTCTAGTGTGTAGCCACCACCAGCCGCAAGCTGATGATAGTAGCCAATGGCAATCACACCCGCCAGCATAATCAAGCTTCCAACCGAAGTAAAGAGCACAAACTTGAACGCGGCATAGATGCGCCGTGGACCACCCCAGCTTCCAACCAGGAAATAGGCCGGAATGAGCATGAGTTCCCAGAAGATATAGAACAGGAACAAGTTTGTCGCCACAAAGACGCCAATGATGCCACACTCAAGCAGCAGCATAAAGGCCATATAGTTCTTGACTTTTTGCTCAATGTTGAACGAGGCAAGAATACAGATAGGCGTTAATAGCGAAGTCAAGACAACCAACAGTACGCTAATGCCATCGACCCCAAGACTATAATTGATGCCGAGTGACGGAATCCACATCAACTTTTCTGTGAAGAGGAATGTGCCAGCAAAGGTTGCACTCACATTCGATTGAGAATATGTTAGCAGCAGTATCAAGGCAAGTAATAGATCTACTCCTGCGATACCTAATGCCGTCCAGCGTATCACTCCTACCTGGTTTTTAGGTAAGAAGAGTAGTGCAATGCCTCCCAAAAGCGGGAGAAAGGTAATTGTTGTTAGTAATGGAAACATGACCGCTACCCCCTCACCGCGTAGTATACGACGATCAAGACAGCACCAAGCAGAATTGCCAGGGCATAATTACGCACATAACCGGTTTGTAAGCGACGCAGGCCAGTACTTGTTCCGAGGAACAAGTACGCCAAACCACGCGCACCACCATCCAGCGCACCACCTTCAAGCACGCGTGTCGCGGTACGTGAAAGTGCGAGAATTGGGTTGATGAGCAGGAGTGTCAACGCTTCATCAACATAATATTTGTGTAGTACAAGCTGGTACAACGGACTCTTGTTCTCTTTATAGACAAAGCCGCGTCGATACAGTGAGTACGCAAACAAGATACTTACGATACCAAGTCCAAGGCTCAAACCCGTCGAGATCCATTGAATGTACAATGCTGGATCAACCGTCGTGGTATGCACGTCAGCAAACACGGGCGTAAGGAAACCTGATAATGGATGCCAATTCGACGCACCGAAGAGTGCGAGTGAGCCGACAAAGCCACCTATGATAGAAAGGACGGCTAGAATCGCCAGTGGTATCCACATGAGCGGTGCTACTTCGTGAACATCGTTGTAGCGAATGTTGCCCGCGGAATGTCCACCCGTTTCGTCTTCCTCGTCGTCCTGATGAGCGGCCTGTGTACCACCACGATAGGTGCCGAAGAAGATACCAAAGAAGAGGCGGAACATATAGAAAGCAGTAAGCCCTGCGGTTAGTAGGCCAGCTCCCCAGAGAATGTAGTACCACATGTTACCTGTGGCAATTGCCTGGGCAAGCATCGAGCCAAGTATCTCGTCCTTACTCCAAAAGCCCGCGAAGGGGAAGATGCCGCTAATAGCTAGAGCGGCAATGAGAAAGGTCCAGAACGTGATAGGCATGCGACTCCGCAAACCACCCATTTTACGCATATCTTGCTCGCCACCAAGCGCATGAATAACTGCACCTGCGCCAAGGAAAAGCAGCGCTTTGAAGTAGGCATGTGTTGTTAGATGGAAGATACCAGCACTATAGTTGTGTGCCCCCTCGCCTAGAAACATATAGCCTAGCTGGCTAATGGTTGAATAGGCCAGGACACGTTTGATATCAAGCTGGAAGAGTGCGATAGTGGCTGCGAAGAGTGCCGTTGCTCCACCAATCGCTGCAACGGTGTTGAGTGCGATTGGTGCATATTCAAACAAAGGATTGGCACGTGCGACAAGATAGACACCAGCCGTAACCATTGTTGCCGCGTGGATGAGCGCACTTACCGGAGTAGGACCTTCCATCGCATCGGGTAGCCACATGTAGAGTGGCAATTGCGCTGACTTCGCAGCACAAGCGACGAAGAGCAGCAGACAGATAGCGGTAACAGCTCCCGTTGAAGCACCACTGACTTTGCTGAAGACATCATGATAGTTGAGACTACCGAAATTCACAAAGATCAGGAAAATAGCAATCATCAAACCAAAATCACCAATGATGTTGATGACGAGAGCTTTTTGAGCCGCCGCTACAGCCTTGCGACGCTGATACCAGAAGCCAATAAGTAAGAAGGAAGCCAAGCCAACGAGTCCCCAGCCGATAAGTAGAAACAGAAAGTTATCGGCAAGTATGAGCAGAACCATTGAGAAAATAAAAAAGTTGAGATAAGCAAAGAAACGCCAGAAGCTCGGATCATCTTCCATGTAGCCTGCTGAATAAATATGAATCAGCAAACCGACGCCCGTTACAATCATCAATAGCGTTGCAGAAAGCGGGTCATAGAGCAAGCCAAAGTTGATTTGTAAACCGTGTGTGCCGGAGCCAGAAGCAACCCATGTATACACAGTCTGATCGACAATACGTGCCGAGCCTGGTGTGGTACCGAGCATCGAAAGAAAGCTGATGGCGGCACATACGAATGCCAAGCCGCACGCTCCCCATGCGATACCAAGAATTGTTGAGCGTGACAATGACCTGCCAAGTATGCCAAGGATAATAAATCCTAGCAGTGGTAGGAGCAGTGCTAATAGACTAAGATTTGTCATGAGATTAGCCTCGTAATATGTTCATTTCGTCAACATCAATATTGCGGCGTGTGCGGAAGATGGAGACGATAATAGCTAAGCCCACCACCACTTCTGCAGCGGCAACGGTCAGAACAAGAAAGACGAACATTTGTCCATCAGCCGAATTGAGAAAATGTGAGAAGGCCACAAACGAAAGATTGACAGCATTGAGCATCAATTCAATAGACATAAATATAACGAGTGGACTGCGCCGAATAAGCACGCCCGTTACACCGATTGTAAAGAGTATTGCACTAACGATAAGATATGCTGATAATGGCATAGAATATACTCCTATTTTTCTTTCGCTACCTGCAGTGGTAGCAAGGAGAGAAAGAATGTAGTGAGAACACCCACTTCACGCCCCGCAAAGGGGCATTAGCACTTTTGCATCCTGCTTTATGCGCGACGCCCAAACACCATTGCTCCAAGAATGGCGACGACGATTAAGAGGCTTGTCACCTCGAAGGGAAAGGCAAAACCGTGAAAGAGCGCGAGACCAAATGCCTCGATATTGCCGTGTTTGTCTACCATCGCTTGCAAACCATCGCTAGCTGGTGCTTTTGTCGCGACATCCACGGTAGTACCTGTAAAGAGCAGGTAGCTCAACGCGCCAACAAGTGATAAGCCCAGAATACCTCCGATAGCACGTTGCCAGGGGATACGGTCACGCTGTTCTGTTCCGCTACCGTCAGGGGCAAGCATCGTGACGACAAAGAGGAACAGTACCATGATTGCACCGGCGTAAATCAGGATTTGTACAATAGCGATAAACATTGCCCCTAATTGCAGGTAGAAAAGTGCAAGAAAGATGAGTACCAAAATAAGGCTCAAGGCACTATGCACCGCGTTTTTGAAAGCAATCACGCCCAACGCTGATGCTGTGCTAGCAACAGCCAGCACATAAAACGCGATGATTGTAGCGATATTCATTACAATTTTCTCCTGTCCTCATCCTGCTCTTCATCCGTCAGCAAAACGGGACGTTCCATGCGTGTATTGCCCAATCCAACCGCGGCGGCACTGGTTGCAGAGCCGTCGAAAATCTTATTGGATTGTGGCAACGGTTGCACGGCCTCTTGTGGTGGTTGTTCCGCCCATACCTCGTTTGAGCCAATGGTATGCTCACCTTTCACTTCGAGGAGTTGTTCTTTATGATAAACAAGGTTTTCAGGATAGTACGCGGCAAGTTTGTAGTCATGCTCCAAGGTAATCGCTCCTGTAGGACATGCCGCCTGGCAATAGCCACAAAAGATACAGCGTAACAGGTTTACGTCAAAGGTTTTTGCGTACCGCTCACCAGGGGAGACGCGATTTTCTTCGGTATTCTCCTCTGCCTCAATATAGATTGCATCGGCAGGACAAGCACCTGCGCAGAGATAGCAACCAACGCAGCGTTCGAGGTCATTGTCATAGCGATGCAAGACGTGGCGACCTCGGAAGCGTGGCGGCAACTGTCGCTCCTCCTCTGGATACGAAATGGTAGTCGGCTTCTTACCCATATTTTTAATGGTTGTCGCCATACCTTTAATGATATCGAAAGACATGTGTATGTGCTCCTTGCCTTTGTTCGGCATTGCTAGTATCAGTATATGCCTATTGAGAATTGTCAGGTTGCAAATATTCTGGTCTTGTTTTAAGTTCGTCGAGCGTTAAGATTTTTAGCTCTGGTAAGGATGGTAGATTTAAATCGTTCGTAAGAAAATAGGTAGCGTTCATTTGAATTGCAGTTGCCAGTTGAATTGAGTCAGGTGTACGAATTTTATGAAAGGCTCTAAGCCGTGCAGCCTCTTCCGCTATCTCTGGGTTCAGGTCTACAGTAGTAAAGCTCGGTGAATCAAGTAAAATATCATAATACTGTTGAGTTAGCTTTACATCACCATGCCTAATAGGATGAACAAGAACCTCTAACAATGTTACAGTTGATGTAACAACTGTAATTTCATATTTTTGTACGGAGTGGAAAAATGGTCTAAGTATTTCCACGTTAGCAGGTTGCTTTTCGATAAAGGCAATCAAAGGTGCAGTATCTAAACCTACAACCTGCCCACGTAAATCATTTATCCATCCCATGAGTTACGCTCCTCGTCTACATACTTTTGAGGGTCTACCCCTCTCCATATTTCTTTTCCCAGTCCCTCTAATTCTAAGAGACTATGACGAGGTTTAGCACTAGATTTACTGAGCATCGCTTCCAAATCTTTTAGCAAGCGACGTTGTTCGTATAGTGGAATGTTTTGAATTTGATTAAGTATTTTGCCATAAGATGTTGACATCTTTTTGCTCTTCCTTATGATTTGTTCCAGTAACATCTTTTCAATCATATCAAAATCGTTAACATTTGTCACTTTTCAAAGAGGTGAGGTTACATTATCGTTCTGTAGGGGTCTAATAGAATTAGACCCCTACAGAACGATTCCACCAATTCATTTGTCAATGTTCTCTATGTATGCAAAGACAGACGCTATGCTTTTGCTGTCTCGGCTGGAGGTGCTTCGGCTGGCACAACTCCGATAGCGGGTACGGGTTCGCTGATCTTCTCGAATTTGGCGAGCCGTACTGATGTTGGCAAGATAGCTTTTGTTGCGCCCTGTCCACTCTGTTTACCAGTAGTTGCGCCCGTAAAGCGTGTGCCCTCGGTGATGCTATAGCGTTGCATGTAGAAGAGTAGACCAACGACGACGGCAAGACCAACAATACCATTGATCCACCAGGGTAGGTGGAACGCTACTACAATAGCTGTAACAACCACGTTCAACACAGCTAACGGCAGCAATATTTGCCAGCCAAGCGTCATCAAGCGGTCATAACGGATACGCGGCAATGTTGCACGTAGCCAGATGAAAAAGAATAGGAAAAGTGCCATCTTTATCAAGAAGATGATAATCGAGATGCCAGGAATGCGCTCTAAACCAAAGCCGAAGAAGCTCCAGCCTCCGAGAAAGAGTGTCGAGGCTACCGCGCTCACGGTAATCATGTTGATATACTCAGCCATCTGGTATAAGCTCCAACGAAGCCCACTGTACTCTGTCAGATAGCCAGCAGTTAACTCTTGCTCCGCCTCTGGTAGATCAAATGGAGCGCGGTTGACTTCGGCAATGCCAGCAATGACATAGATTACAAAGCCAAGCGGTTGCGCTGCGATAAACCAGATGCCTTGATTGAGTTGCGCATGTACAATGCCAACCATACTTAACGTGCCTGCCCACATTAGCGTACCACTCAGGGCAAGGCCCAGGCTTGTTTCGTAAGAAACCATTTGAGCAGCACTACGCAGTGAGCCGAGTAGGGAATAACGGTTGCCAGAGGCCCAGCCACCAAGAACGATACCGTACACGGCGAGTGATGAGATCGAAAGTATCCATAAGATACCAATATTGACATCACCAATAACCGGGTCCCACACGCTAGGTTTGCCATTAATCCAGTTGTTGCCAAGCGGTACAACAGCAAAGGCAGAGAGCGCGACAACAACCGAGATGATTGGCGCGACCAGGTACACCGCTTTTTTAGCCTGTGTCGGCACAATCTGTTCCTTGAATGCCATCTTAATCGCGTCGGCAACAGGTTGGAATACGCCAAGTGGGCCAGCACGGTTCGGGCCGATGCGACCCTGTATCTTGGCTACGACTCGCCGCTCAATGAGTGTCATATAGGCGAAGGCGGTTAGTAGCGCGACGATGATAACAGCACTTTTAATAACGGTGGCTACAATGGGATTATTCAAAAACTCAAGCATGAGCCACCTCCTGTTCTTGTGTTAAGCGTACACCCTGCTGACCCAGGTCTTCCCATTCGAGACCTGCGTAGAAGGAATTGTTTTCAGCTATTTCATGCAGGATATCGGCTGGTGTCTCGTAGTCCCACGTCTTGCCAAGGTGTTGCGCAAGCTCAATCAGAATTTCCCAGTCAGCCTTTGCACCTGAAAGTTGGCGTAGACTACGACGGATGGCCTGTACATGGTGATCGACGTTGGTCATACTGCCATCTTTTTCCGCGAAGGTCACAGCAGGAAGCACCACATCGGCCTGACGAGCAGTCTCGGTTAGCATAATGTCCTGTACGACGATAAATTCTAACGATGAGGGCAGTTCTGGCTTTGGCAGATGACGTGCGGGATTAGCACCCATGACAAACAATGCCTTGATCTGAGGACTACTCAGCATCTCCATGTAGGATTTGCCAACCTCTGGCGTTAGCTGATAACCAGGAAGACTGTCCGGCAAGAGGCCCATGTCACGAGCACCAAGTGAATTAGCATCCTCAAAGAGCGGACCAACACCAGCACCAGGACGCCCGATATTATCAGTAATCACAGCAAGTGCTTGCAGGTCTGCCGCCAGGTCTTCACAATTGGGGTCGAGTGTCGCCATCTCATCATAAAGAATGATAGCACCCCTTGCCTCAGCAATTTCATGCGCTAGCTCTACCAGTTGTGCCGTTGTCTCTAATCCAAGTGATGCCGCATGTCCTTGATTTATTGCGTTTTCACGCATCACCTTCGCACATAACTCTTCATTGTTCATCCGCATGGTCTCGCCCTGCACAACGTTGTTGAGTAGCAACTTGGCAGCCATCCCCGCACCATATTGTGGAAGAGTGATCTTACGCACTGCTAACCTGTCAAGCTCAGTTACGTCTGAGTTGACGATAAAGATTTTCGCGCCAGCCTTCATCGCCTTCTTAATGCGTAGATTGAGCACTGGTTGCCTTTTGTACGGGTCAGAGGCAATCAATACGATGTGTGATGCCTTCTCAATCTCTGCGATGCTGTTTGTCATCATCCAGGGCTTGCCCGTTAAGGGGTCGCGTGGCGAAGGAAATTTTCCGTGATGATGATCGACGTTGGGCGTTCCAAGCACCTCACGCAACAACTTTTGGAAGAGATAAGTCTCTTCATTAGTTGTGCGTGTCGAGCCAATACCACCAATGGACTGTGCGCCATGTTTAGCGATAATATCTTTGAAACGCTTGGCGGTATAAAAAAATGCCTCATCCCATGTAGCTGGAACAAGCGTACCACTACGCCGAATCATTGGTGTGCGCAGACGTTGTGGACTGTTGACAAACTCGAAACCCCAGCGACCACGATCACACAGCCAACCGTCGTCAATCTCGTCGTTGTTGCGCGACATGAGGCGCATTACTTTATCAACACGCACATCGACGCGTGCGTTACAACCAACACTGCAATTATTGCAGACGCTAGGTGTGCGCTTCAATTCCCACGGACGTGATTTGAAGCGATAGGTTGCTGCGGTCAATGCTCCAACGGGACATATCTCAACGGTATTTCCAGAGAAAACCGAGTCGAAGGCATGATCGGGAGCAGTGCCGACCTCCATTTTGTAGCCACGTGAGATCATCACGAGGCCATTGTCCATTGAAATTTCGGAGCTAAAACGCGTGCAACGCTGACAAAGAATGCAACGTTCGCGGTCAAGAAACACGTTGTTACTAACAGGAACAGGTTTTGTGTAGTGACGTTTGTGTTGGTCGAAGCGTGTCCCCCCAGGACCGTGCCGTAGCGTGAAATCTTGCAGATCGCACTCGCCACCCTTGTCACAGACAGGACAATCAAGCGGATGGTTGATAAGCAGGAACTCAAGTGTGCCACGACGGGCTTTTAACACTTTTTCGGTTTTGGTATGCACAACCATGCCTTCACTGACTGGTGTGGTACACGCGGTCTGTGGTGGCTTGGGCAACTTTTCAATTTCGACAAAGCACATGCGGCATGCACCCAGAGGCGGCATCTTTGGATGATAACAGTAAATAGGAACTTCTATTCCAGCCTGTTTTGCTGCCGCCCACACCAGTGTTCCAGGAGGAACCTCAACGGGCTTACCGTCTATTGTCAGGTGTATAAGATTGTCTTTTTTCTCTTCTGGCATATGATTTCTTCTTAATAAGTATTTCCTGCAATCAAACATTTCTATAGTCGTGCAAGGGCGTGATAAATCAGGCCCCTACTTGATGTTTACCATATATTCTATCGTGCTCCTGCATGCAGAGCAGCACCTTCGACGGATTCGGTTTCGGGTCGCGTGATGCTAGCACCAACCATACAGTGTCCATGCGTGACATGATATTCAAATTCTGCAAGGAACAGTTTGATACCACTGGTGATTGAACTGGTGGCGGCGTCACCTAAGGGACAGAACGACTTGCCACTAATGTTGTCGCAGATATCGACCAGCAGCTTAATATCGCTCTCTTTACCGTTTCCATGCTCAAGACGTTCCAGAATTTCGGTGAGCCAGTAGGTTCCCTCTCGGCAAGGTGTACATTTGCCACACGACTCATCACGGTAGAACTCAGTCATACGTAAAATGGCACCAACCATACAGGTATCTTCATCAATCGCAATGACACCACCAGAGCCAAGCATGGAGCCAACAGCTGCAATCGACTCAAAGTCAAGCGGCGTGTCTACTTTGTCCGCACCTAATAAAAAGGTAGATGAGCCACCAGGGATAATTGCCTTGAGCTTTTTGTTGCCAAGCATACCACCACCGTACTGCTGATCATAAATGAGAGTGCTAATAGGTGTTCCCAATGGTAGCTCGTAGTTCCCTGGCTTTTTGACATGGCCACTGAGGCAAAAGACACGGGTGCCTTTGCTCTTTTCCGTCCCAATAGACGAGTACCATTGGGCACCCCCTTTGATGATAGCGGGAATGGTACTCAACGTCTCGCAATTATTGATAACAGTGGGACCACCATAGAGGCCGACAACGGCGGGAAATGGCGGCTTAAGACGTGGATAGCCACGTCGCCCTTCCAGCGATTCCATCAAGGCACTCTCTTCGCCACAAATATACGCGCCAGCTCCACGATGCACAATCACATCCAGGCTATACTCACTACCCAGGATATTTTTACCGATCAGTCCGGCCGCGTATGCCTCTTCTACCGCACGCTCAACCTGTCGTCCGGCCTTCGCAAGTTCTCCACGTACATAAATAAACGCGGTGGTGACACGACAGGCGAAGCTGGTAATGATAACGCCTTCCACAAGCTGATGTGGATTTTTCTCCATCAGCATACGGTCTTTGAAGGTTCCCGGCTCGCTCTCATCGGAGTTGCAGCACAGATAGCGTGGATTGTCGTTCTTAGCGAGGAAGCCCCATTTTATACCTGTAGGAAACCCTGCGCCACCACGCCCACGCAACCCTGAATCTTTAATCAGCGCCACAACCTCGTCGGGTTGATATGTTTTAAGTGTATGGGCCAACGCCTCGTAGCCACCATGTTGACGATAGACATTGAGCGTGTCCAGACCCGGAACGTCAATGTTTTTTGTGACAATCAATTCTGGCATTCTATGAATCCTTTGAATTATGAAACACACGCTGACAGCATGTAGACGAACAAATGCGCGGCATTATTCCTTTTTACGTGGCAATGTCATATATGGGAGGGACGAGTCATGTCCATCCGTATTTGTACTCTTGCTCATTTGACTTAAGACTGTGTCAGCCTTTTCCAGCGTCACATTTTCGACAAATTCGTCATTGACCTGAATAACCGGTGCCGTTCCACAAGAGGCAAGGCACTCAGTGGTCATGAGCGTATAACTACCATCGGGCGTTGTCTCACCACGTTTGATACCGAGGCGGTGTTCGAGATGCTCAACCAACGCGTCACAGTTACGCAGATAACAGGAGATGCTAGTACACACTTTGATAACTTGTTTGCCCTGCGGATGTTGATAATACATCGTGTAGAACGTTGCCACGCTCTCTACAGCATCAACCGTCATATCAACAGCATCTGCAACGGCTCGTAGCCCTTCCGCAGTAATATAGCCTTCTTCTTGTTGCGCTATATGCAGCGCAGGCATGACCGCTGAACGCGCTACTGGATAGCGTGTAGCGAGGGCATGCATACGCTGTTTTGCCTGTTCTGAAATCATCTATCAACCTCACCAAGCACAATATCTATGCTTCCAATCGAAGCCACAACATCTGAGAGAAAGCCACCTTCAACCATCAAAGGCAATACTTGCAGGTTCGCGAAGGACGCACCACGTACATGCATTCGATAGGGTTTCGCGGTGCCATCGCTGGCAATATAGAAGGCAAGTTCACCTTTGGGCGACTCGGTACGCACAAACACCTCGCCAAGTGGTGGGCGATATCCCTCTGTATACAGCTTAAAATGGTGAATCAAGGCTTCCATACTACCTGTGATTTGCCACTTAGGTGGGGGAGCAAATTTGGGGTTGCTGATACGGAACTCGCCTGTGGGCATACCCTCTAACGCTTGATTGACAATGTTGAGGCTTTGCTCCATTTCTAACATACGTATCAGGTAGCGATCGTATACGTCGCCATTGGAGCCAATCGGTATATCAAAATCAAAGTTTTCATACCCGCTATAAGGAAAGACTTTACGCAAATCCCATACTACGCCACTACCACGCAACACAGGACCACTAGCACCATAGGCAATCGCATCTTCCGCGCTGAGATGACCAACGCCTCTTGTACGCTCAAGCCAGAGCTGATTGTTGGTAAGCAGGTCGTGGTACTCCTGTAAACGCGCTGGAAAAATTTCAGTGAATGAGCGTACTCTCTTATCAAAGTCCAGCGGTATCTCGGCTTGCAAACCACCAGGGCAAATATAGCTAGTCATCATGCGTACACCGGAAATGTACTCGAAGATATCGAGAATCATCTCGCGTTCGCGGAAGCAGTAGAGAAAGACACTCTGAGCACCAAGATCAAGTGCGTGCGTGCCTAACCAAACGAGGTGGCTAGCAATACGCTGTAATTCTGCAAGCAAGACGCGCATATACTTTATCTTGTCGTTGATCTCGTCTTCGACACCGATCAAGCGTTCAACGGCCAGCGAATAGCCGAGATTGTTGCAAAGCGGGGCAAGGTAGTCCATGCGGTCCGTCAAGACAAGGGCCTGTTGGTATGTTTTAGCCTCTGCTGTCTTCTCGATTCCTGTATGCAGAAAGCCAATATCGGGGATAGCCTTAAGAACAGTTTCGCCATCAATCGTCAAAAGTAGGCGTAACACTCCATGAGTGCTAGGATGCTGTGGCCCCATGTTAATAGTCATGGTGTCGATGCGCTGCCCGTCCTCTAATGTCTGGCTATCCTCTATCGAATAATAGTTTTCTATTTTTGTTTCTTGCTGTTGCATGCGTTCTTTCCCATTGGGTGTGTTGGCATGATTATCGTCAATTATAGGGAGACAGTGAAGACTCCCTCTATAGATAGAAGAGAGCGTGCAATGTAGAAGAGACGCTCGTGGTCTCCTTCCTGTTCATCCACTCTCTACAGAATTGTTACATTACTACCGTTTTTTCTTCGTTCCCGGCTCCTGACCCGTATTGATGTTTGAGCGACTATCGTTTAGCTCACGCCCATCTTGTGTACGTAGGGTCTGGCTACCAGTTCCAGAATTGGTATCGTAGGGGACTTGTCCACCCCAATGTGGCTCTGGCAATTCAAAGCCCGTGAGCGGATAGTCTTTGCGCAATGGATGTGTTGTCCAGTCCATCGGCATTAGAATACGACGCAGATCGGGATGGCCGGTAAAGGTCAGTCCGAAGAGATCATATATTTCTCGCTCATACCAATTCGCACCCACCCAAACACCTGTAACCGTTGGCACAGCAGGATGCTTCTCACGGCGTTGTCCTACCTGTACTTTGAGACGCAGAAAGCACTGGTGCTGAATTGAGAGGAGTTGATAGATGACATCGAAGCGTGGTAGACGCTCGGGCCAGTCTACCGCGGTAACGGTTTCCAGGAAATCGTATTGCAGGTTTTTCTTTAAATAAGTACAGATTGTAACAAGTTGTTCCGGCTTGAGCAGAATGGTCTGTTCACCACGAAATTCGACTACATCTATGACTGCCTGTGGGAACTTCGCCCGTATCGTCTCAACCGTCGATACTGCCGTTGTGACCATAAGAATTATATTTCCTTTATGTCGGAAGACCTAGGGGTCTAATGAATTAGACCCCTACAATGCTCATTTCATCATACTCGATAGTCAAACTCTTTATAGTTCCTCACCAATAGGGCCAACAAGTTTCATCCCTGCATCCTTTAGCGGATCAGGAGGATTGGGAATACCGGCACGTATTTTGCGCTGTAATTCGTTGAACCCAAAGAGCAACATATCCGGGGTCGGTGGGCAACCGGGGATAAACACATCAACAGGGACAATCTTGTCGACTCCCTGCACAACAGCATAGTTGTTGAAGACACCACCGCAAGAGGCACAAGCACCCATTGCAATAACCCACTTGGGTTCGGGCATTTGATCATAGATTTGACGCAACACTGGCGCCATTTTGATTGAGCAACGACCCGCAACAATCATCAAATCGGACTGGCGTGGTGAAGCACGATACACTTCAGCTCCGAAGCGCGAGATATCGAAGCGATCAGCACTCGTTGCCATCATCTCAATAGCACAGCAAGCAAGACCAAACAGGGCAGGCCAGAGCGAGGCACTACGACCCCAATCGATAAGCTTGCTGACCTGTGTGGTCAATACGCCAAAGTCGCCACTCTTCATAGTTAGTTCACGACGAGGTGTTTGTGTATTTGAGTAAGTCTGTACCGGCTCCCAGGGATTTTTGACTACTCCCATGAAAACGCTCCCTTCCGCCAAACATAGATATAGCCAACACCCAGGACCACGAGGAAGACAAGCAGTTCAACAAGTCCCAGCGTTCCCAACGTGTGGAGCAGGATAGCAAGAGGATAAAAAGAAACAATTTCAATGTCAAAGGCAATAAAAAGCATACCTGTTAAAAGATATTTGACAGGAAAACGGCGGTTAGGAGCTTCAATCTCTTGAATGCCGCACTCGTATGGGGCTAGTTTCTCCGGCGAAGGCTTTTTAGGGCCAATGATGGCGGTAATGCCCATCACTAGGAAGCCGAAGAGGACCGCCAATGTCACCATAATTAGGAGATAAGTTATACCCATATGTGGGGATTCCTTTATACTATACTTGTCTATCTATGTGTACACATACTCTACATTCATCATACAGTGTGGAACATAGAGCATATACACAGGTGAACATGGTAGACAAAATGATGAGTTAGCTAGTGTTCTAAATACACTTCCTTACTATCAATCGTAGCACAGTCGGGGCGGAAGTGTCAACGTGCGATTTCGACATGAGGAGAGGGCATCTACATATATTTTTCGTCACATTGCACTTCTCTTCCTCCCGTTATCTAGTAGTAATGATAAAATATGTGCAAGTGACAGCAACCTGGTTTTTGCATCACATTGCCTACCTATGTCCCTTATGTCCCTACAAGACAATACATTTCAAGCATCTCTAGGAGAATTTAACAATGGCTTCACAATCCAAAGATGGACAGCAACAAGTTTCTTCCGGGGAAGACTTCAAGCAACTCTTGACTAAAGAGGAACACTTTGCACCTAGTCCCGAAATGCTAGCGACGGTCGATGTCAAAGACTATCAGGCACTTTACGAAAAAGCGGCGAACAATCTTGAAGCTTTTTGGGACGAGATTGCAAAAGAGTTTGTGTGGGAGAAACCGTGGACACGAGTTTTAGAGGGAAAGGCTCCGAAGGCACGCTGGTTTGTTGATGGGCAGGTCAATATTACGACGAACTGCCTTGATCGCCATGCGAATGGAAGTCGCGCCAACAAAACCGCGCTATTATGGGTAGGCGAAGACGGCGAGGAGCGCACCTATACCTTTCCTGAATTGCTCGCATTGACGTGTCAGGTCGCTAATGGGTTGCGTTCGCTTGGGGTAAAAAAGGGTGATCGCGTCTGCATTTATTTACCCTTGACACCTGAAGGTATTGTGACGATGCTAGCTTGTGCTCGTATAGGTGCCATTCACTCAGTTGTGTATGCTGGTCTTGGAAGTGGTGCCTTGCGTTCGCGCATCGAGGATGCACAGGCACGTGTAATTGTAACCTCTGACATTGGGTACCGACGTGGCAAGGTAACACAGTTAAAGTCTATCGTGGATGAGGCAGTTAAAGACCTGGACCTTGTAGAGAAGGTGGTTGTGTATCGACGCGCCAATCCAGTTGTCCCCCTGAACCCCACGCGCGAGATCGATTTCTATGATCTTTGCAGCGCACAGGCTACAACCTGTCCTGCCGAGGTCATGGAGTCAGAAGACCCATTGTTCATGCTTTATACCTCTGGCTCGACAGGGGTACCTAAAGGGTGCGTCTTCTCACATGGTGGTTACATGGTTGGAGTGTCGTACTATATCAAACTGGCCTTCGATCTAAAAGAAGATGATATCTACTTATGTATGTCCGATATAGGCTGGATTGTGGGACATAGCACAATGGTGTATGGTCCTTTAGCAAATGGCACGACCATCCTGGTACGCGAGGGAGCTCCCGATTATCCGGACCCTGGTATTATCTGGGAGGTCATTGAGAAGTATGGCGTGACGAAACTCTTTACCGCGCCCACTGCATTGCGTATGTTCATGAAGTTTGGACCACAGTATCCTAAAGCGCATGACCTGAAAAGTTTACTCTTGATTGTCTGTGCAGGTGAACCGCTCAACCCAGAGGCATATCTATGGGCGCGTGAACATATCGGGGACAATGGACGTATCACCATTTGTGACAACTGGTGGCAGACCGAGACCGCAGCTCCAACAGTGGGAACAATGCCAAGTATGGAGGTACGGCTAGGACGAGCGGGTAAACCTTTCCCTGGCTATACCATCAAGGTGCTTGATCGCAACGGGCAACCTGTTGGCATCAATCAGGGCGGCTACCTTGTAATTGATGGGGCATGGCCGCAGATGTTCCGTACTATCTGGGGCAACGAAGAACGCTACCTCGACTACTGGCGTACGGTGCCACCCTACTATACAGCGGGCGATGTGGCGACGATAGATGAAGCGGGTTATATCGCGGTACTGGGTCGCTTCGACGATGTGATGAATGTTGCGGGACACCGCATCGGTACTGCGGATGTCGAGAGTGCGTTAGTAAGCCATCCAGCAGTAGCTGAGGCAGGTGTCATCAGCAAACCTGATGCCATGAAGGGCGAAGCCATTAAAGCATTTGTGACACTCAAAGTTGGTCAAACAGCTAGCGAGGAACTACGACGTGATTTGATCGAGCATGTGCGGCGCGAATTGGGACCAATTGCGACACCATCCGAGATAGACTTTGTTGCCAGTCTACCTAAGACTCGCTCAGGTAAAATCATGCGCCGCGTCCTCAAAGCTCGTGAAATGGGAACCGAGCTAGGGGATGTGACGACGATTGAGGAGTAGCAGCGGAAAAAGGAATGCACACAGCTAAACTCGAACACAGTGTTCGAGTTTAGCTGTGTGCATTCCTTTTTCCGCTCCACGTACACAGTATTGAAATGTAGGCTCAAATACTGTTTAATCGTATGTAATTCCGACTAACCAGTTAAGGAGTATGATGCTTGGCAGTGGTACGATATCGACTAAATTGAGAAAGAAATCGAGGACATGACAGCATTTCCTACGCTCACTATTAAGATTGATGCTGATACTGAAATACGAATAATGGAAGAGCGAGACGCAGCCGACATTTTCGCACTGACCGACGCGAATCGTGTTCATCTCCGTCAATGGCTTCCCTGGGTAGATGGTACACGCTCGATTGAAGACACGCGTGCATTTATTCGCAACGTCCAGATACAACGTGCTAGCAATACTGGCTTCGGGTGCGTTATTCTCTATAAGAGACTGGTAGCAGGCACAATTAGCTATCATCCAATTGATTGGTCGAGTCGACGTGTAGAGATTGGCTATTGGCTTGGAGAATCATTTCAGGGCAAAGGCTTAATGACTAAAGCATGCAAAGCAATGGTAGCCTACGCGTTCGACGAATTACACCTCAATAAAGTTGAGATACGCTGTGCTACAGGCAATACACAGAGTTGCGCTATTCCTCAACGTCTCGGCTTTACATTAGAAGGCGTGATACGACAGGCAGAGTGGCTCTATGACCATTACGTAGACCTGAGAATGTTTGGAATCCTTGTAGGCGAATGGTACCGTCTTCCATAAAAATCTAACGCATACATGGCAAAGTTAGCGAAAAGCACATATCAGTACATAGAAGCATATTACATGAACACTGTTACATGTGACATGTTATATGCTCTACAAGTTTAAATGAGCAGTAGTTTACCTTTTTATTTGTACATTCTATGCAACTCTTCCTTTTGTTAGACGTATTTTATGTAGTTTAAGGTATAATGCTGCTTAGAAAGTGTCTTTCATTCTATAGGCGCGGGTAGGATAGGTATTATGTTGATAAAGAATATTACATATAAGATGTTACATGAAAACTGTCATATAGCACGTCTTTTTATGATTGTAGGTATGCTTTGTGCGCTCTTTGTGCTACAAGTACACGCCGTAGCATACGCAGATGGTGTACCCGGTGGCACTATTACTGATCCAGTGGTACGTGCAGTGGATATCGCAAAACCAGCGATAGTTCGCATCATTACTGCTATACCAGGAAAATTAGTTGTTCATTTTTCACCAACGAACAGCATCACCTTCCCCCAGACCGGTAATCCTTATTCATTGGAACTCTCTGGTAGCGGTACCTTTATTAGTGGTCGCGGCGATATTTTGACAGCAGATCATGTTGTAAATCCTCCACAAGATTCATCGCTCAGCCAGTATCTTGACAATACGGCGGCGCAAGACGTCGCGGATTATGTCAACCAACATGGCACACAGCAGGTAACAAAGGACCAGGTTTCTCAGGCCTTGCAGAGCAAGCAGATAGCATCAGACCCTCAATATGGTACTCCGCAAAGCGAAGCCTTTTTCAGTACCGCCTATACCGGTCCTTTGACCGCGACAACCTTTCAAGATGTGCCGAGTGCAGATTATGCAAAAGTCGACACTATAGAGAAACAAAGCCCTGTTGACCAGGAGGATGTCGCGATTGTTCATGTACCATTGAATGATACTCCCAGCGTACAGATTGGTGACTCGACAGCAGTACAACAACAGGATGAGCTTACGATCATTGGCTTTCCGGGCAATGGTGATGTAGGGAACAGTCCAACCAGTGTGCTCACCTCTTCAATCAACAAAGTCATTGTTAGCTCGTTAAAAACGACCAACAGCGGTGCGCCAGTTATTCAAGTTGGTGGTAATGTTGAGCATGGTGATAGCGGCGGTCCGGCATTGAACAGTAGTGGTAAAATTGTTGGTATCGTTAGTTTTGGTACTGCCAACCCAAATTCTCCTGGTAGCACCAGTTTTCTCCAGGCAAGTAATAGCGCACAAGGATTAGTGCAGGCGCTCAATCTGAACACCGCGCCTAGAGCATTTCAAAAGGCATGGAATCAAGCATTCTCAGACTACGCCTCTACTTCCGCCGGGCATTGGCATAAGGCAGCAACTGAATTTTCGCAAATTCAAAGTAGCTATCCACAATTCAAAGCTGTCGCACCATACCTGAACTATGCTCAACAGCAGGCGAAGAATGAGTCAGTACCTTCAGTACCTCCAACTAACCCAATCAATAATAGTAGCGTGACATCCATTCCAGCACTTGTATGGACAATTGGAGCATTAACACTTATTGCCTTTCTCACACTTTTAATTGTTGCACTCGGCTTTGGACGTAGAGGCAAGAAGAGTGCAACGGTACCAATGAATGTGACGCAGGGCTACTCTACACAACAGGGGCAGATGATACCTCCACAACCAAATCCACAGTTGGTACGGCAACCGCAAAATCAAGCATTTGTGTCTCAAGGACAAGTTCCCTCGCAGGCATATGGCAATGGTCTAGCATCATTTGGTGGACCACCAACACCCGATGTTCCACCCTATCCAACACCTGCCCCGTCGGCGCAACAGGCACCAATGAGACCAATAGTACCTACTGTGCCTGCACCACAAGCATCTTTAGGTCAACAAGCGGCTCCTATATCGCCTGGTGCTTCTGAAGTACTACGTCCCTGGCCTTGCGGACATTTGAACCGTTCCAATGCACGTTTCTGTAGTATATGTGGTGAGCCAGCACCTCCACCATCTGCATCATCGGCATCATCGACATTCATACGTCCTATTGAACAGTGAGAAAGAGGAAATAAGAAAAGTATGATACATAAAATAACACATGGAACTATTTTTCCACGCGAAGACGGCAAGGTCATTGATGAGCACTTTGGTGTTTTAAACACTAAAAGCGATGCGTTTAGCCTTGCTCATATGCTGGCTCCTGCTGCATGGCGCGAACCTGCACAAGTCGCGGCATTCGACGAGGTCGTAATTGTTGTGCAAGGCATTCTTGCGATTGAGGCCGATAGTGAGCGGTTCACGATTGAACAGGGAGAAACATGTCTCGTTGAGAAGGGAACACGAGTGATCTACAGCAATGCCAGCCAGGAACACACCTGTGAATACTGGTCCTTGTGTATGCCAGCATTTCGGCCAGAGCGCACGAGCATGAACGCATAACCAGGGCTGCATATAAAATAAGAAGAGCGGCGTATCGTATACGATATGCCGCTCTTCTTATTGGCAAAAGCGATTTAAGCACCCATAATGTTGTAGCCCGCGTCAACGAACATAATTTCACCGGTAATGGCACGTGCATATGGCCCGCATAGGAAAAGTGCTGCATCGCCCACTTCACTTTGCTCGATGTTGCGGCGTAGCGGCGCTACCTGCCCCATCTGCTCACGGAATGAAGTGAAGCCAGAGACTCCACGTGCAGCAAGCGTATTAAGAGGCCCAGCAGAAATTGCGTTAACTCGAATATTATATTCACCCAGTTCAAAGGCAAGGTAGCGTACACTACACTCCAACGCAGCTTTCGCAACAGCCATTACATTATATTTGGGCATTACACGCTCACTTGCCATGTAGGTAAGTGTGAGTATGTTACCACCCTTAGCCTGCATAAGTGGCTTAGCTCGCTTCGCCATAGCGACCAGCGAATATGCACTAATATCAAGCGCGGTATGGAATCCGGCGCGTGTCGTCTCGGTAAAGGGATTCTCTAACTCACTTGGCGGTGCGTAGGCAACGGAGTGAATAAGAATGTCCAGTTCTCCATTAAATACCTTACCTGCCTCCGCGAATGTGGCATCAAGCTGATCGTCTTGCTGCACATCACAGGGTACAACAGCGGTGTTGGGAATCTTTGTGGCAAGATCACGGACGTATTTTTCCATACGATCCTGATACGCGAGCATGATTTGAGCACCTTCAGACGCGAGCGATTGAGCGATTGCCCAACCGATAGAGCGATGATTCGCAACTCCAAAAATAAGTGCTTTCTTACCTTCTAATAAAGGCATACCTTTTCTCCTCGTTTTTTAGCGTTCGATTGGATAACGACGACCAACCCAGCCATTCATACCATTTGCCAGGTTGTGAACGTTAGTAAAACCCGTCAACAACGCAATTTCTGCCGCGGTTGAACTACGCTGTCCAGAAGCACAGACAAAGATAACATCTTCATTTGGCGGCAGGTTCAGATCCTTCAATGCCTTACCGAAGGAGTAGATACCACTAATCGTTACAAGTTCGGCCTCAGCAATGTGACCACGATTCCATTCCTCTGGTGTGCGTACATCTATCACGCGGGTACCGGACTCGATCATACGTTTCGCCTCATCGGTGCCAATAGTGGTATAAGGTAACGCCTCGTCTTCATCCTCGTATGCCATATTTTGCTCCTTACTTTTTTTCTGTTCGCTGCTCGTTAGTATATTGCTCCAGCCAGATACGACCCAACAAGGTCGGGGTAACCATGTACTCATCGCCCGCGAAAGCCATCGTGAGTAGTCCTTGATCTTCCATCTCACGGAAATCATCGGTGGTAAGATAGTATGTTCGGAGTATCCGTGTGACATCACTCTCTGGCAACTGTTTCCAGTCCAACAGTACACCGAGCACTGCAGCATACCTGGGGCTGCCGTCGTCAATTGCTCGCATATACCTACCTCTTGCTTCCAAATGTTCTTCTTCACTGCACGTTGTCTTATTGTATCACGTTGTCTTAGTCAACTGTCTGTGATATTTTTACTATCATTGCTAGCTATCTCTTCTTGTACGTCAAGCTTTAGCTAAAGCAGTATACCATAGAGTGCTTTTCACATTGAGCAGTTCACAAAGCGGCTTATAGAGTGGCGAGAGGGTATGGATCGAGAGGAGCAAGGCAATTTATCATGCCTCAAATCATATGATGTGTTATAACGTTATAAGTATAGCTTGAAGGAGGGCAAATAAAAATGCATAGTCATAATCAACAAAAGATACACCATATTCAAGCGAACACCATTATTCGCAATATTGGACAATTAGTAACTATGGCCCAACAACCCATACAGGGGGCAACCGGGCAGCTTCAAATACTCGAAAACGCAGCTATTGCTGTTTACAACGGTAGCATCGTTTGGCTCGGTCCTGATACTTCTACAACATCTCTTTTCTTTCAAGATATTGATGCGAACACGGACGATATTCCAGCAATCGATGCACACGGGGCAGTGGTTACACCGGGATTTGTCGACTCACATACGCATCTTGTTTTTGCAGGGAATAGAGCGGAGGAGTTTCATCTACGACGTAACGGTATTAGCTACGGTGAGCTATTAGCACAGGGACGGGGCATCCTCACGACAATGAACGCGACTCGTAGAGCTGATGCACAAACACTTCTTGCATCAGCGCGAACTCGTCTAGCTACAATGCGTAGTTATGGCACAACAACGGTTGAGATTAAAACAGGGTATGGTTTGGATGTAACAACGGAAGAGACCTGTCTGCGTATTATTAACGAGCTAAATACTCACGAGACCGAAACACCAACGCAACCTCATACAAGAGTACGCGTAGTACCGACTTTTCTCGGTGCGCATAGTGTGCCACCAGAGTACAAGGGAAAACGGAATGAATATGTGAATCTGGTCATTAACGATATGCTACCTAGATTTGTAGAGCTGGCACGTTTTTGCGATGTATTTTGTGAACGAGAAGCTTTCACGCTCCAAGAGAGCCAGCGTATACTTATACGAGCAAAAGAATTGGGCTATCAACTCAAAGTCCATGCAGACCAGTTAAGTCCTTCTGGCGGAACGAGACTAGCCGCGGAACTAGGAGCTACCTCTGCTGATCATCTCGATCATGCTACTGCTAGCGACCTTGATGCACTACGCGATGCAGGTGTGGTCGCAACACTCCTTCCCGGTTGCTCTTATACATTGCGTAGTCCTTATCCGTCCGCACGTCGCTACCTTGATCGCGGTCTTACCGTTGCGCTAGCAACCGATTTTAATCCTGGCACATCATACTGTGAAAATATGCAGATGATTCTTGGTCTTGCAATGTCCGCGATGGACATGACACTAGAGGAAGCACTTCTGGCAACAACAATAAATGGAGCGAAAGCATTAGGATTACAGGAGCAAATTGGGAGTATAGAAGTTGGGAAGCGATGTGAACTTGCACTCTGGACAATCAACGACTATCATGAGATTGGCTACCACTTTGGTGGAAACCTTATACAATCGGTATTGGTGTAGTGCGAAATATGTATGTTTCATAGACTACCTATGTTTCACGTGAAACATACTTATAGCCAGATATGTTGACGAAGATAGGCGTATGCTTAAAGGGGAAAGACGAGAGAAAAGAGTTATGCAACGTCCAGCAAGCAACGAAAATTCATTCGTTGTCGACCTACTTACAACACTGCAAGAGGAACGCTTTAGCCCGTTAGCATGGTGGCGTTTTCTTGTACGCTCATGGAATATGTCGTGCGAAACTGCAAATAATAACCCTTCCCTCAAACGCTCATGGTTACGTACAACAGCGTTTATGAGCATTCTGACTTTGAGCATATGTATGATTGTAGGTTTTTTTGAAGGCCCTATTACCTTGTTGAGAATGTTGCCAGGATTTCTATTTTGTGTAGTGTGGCAACAAAGCGATCTCTTCTGGCATTTAGGTTTGAATTATCAAACGCAAAGCAATAAGTTACGAACTACAGTGGGAATAGCCAACGTACTCACGGAACTGCGTGGTTTAGGAGCAGCATTTCTGTTGGGAAGACTAGTTGGTGGTCTCTTCACACCAGACGGGCTAGCATTACTCGTATTTTCCGCTGGAGTGCTAACAGACATACTCGACGGACTAGTTGCACGTACAACGCAGACGCAGAGCAAACTTGGTCAAATTGCAGATGGGGAAGCTGATTTTTGTCTTTACCTCGCACTAAGCATTATTCTTGTGCAGGACGCTATTCTACCTTTATGGTTAGGTATTGTACTGGTATTACGCTTTTTTGTACCACTTATCGCGGCATTAATGAGTTATTTTCTCTTCGCACATCCAGTGCGATTTGGTTCGACAAAATGGGGTAAGGGAGCAGGTTTAGCACAATGTCTCTATTTTTTTGTTCTATTGGCACCACCACTATTTGCAGGATTTGCACATTTTCTCAATCTTCCACTGCTTATTGCTACCCTTGTTCTCATTACTGCAGCACCAGTAGCGCAATTTATGGCAAACGTACAGGTACAGACGCATAAGAACATATGAATGTTTCACGTGAAACATTCATATGTTCTGCTCTATGTTAGAATGTGAGCAACGATGCTCAGAAAGGAGTCTTCATGATGAAGGCTACATCTCTACAAGACACAACTACATCTATCACACTCAACGGGCAGGCTCTTACAAGCTCGGAAGTTCTTGCCGTTGCTCGTGAGTATGCACACGTTACTCTCGGTGACGAGTCTATACAACTCGTAAAGGCTGCAAGAGCAGTCATTGATACTATCGCGGAGCAGGGCAAAAAAGTCTATGGTGTGACAACGGGCTTTGGACACTTGAGTAGTGTACGTATTCCGCATGAGCAACTGGTAGACTTACAGCATAACTTATTGCGTAGTCACGCGGCAGGGGTTGGCGAACCTTTAAACGAAGAAATTACACGCGCGATGATGCTGTTGTTAGCAGCCAGTCTTGCACGCGGTCATTCTGGAGTACGCGTCGAGCTTGTGCAGTCTCTGCTTGCATTGCTCAATGCACGAGTCTATCCATTTATTCCATCGCGTGGCTCAGTGGGCGCAAGCGGTGATCTTGCTCCACTGGCCCATCTTGGCCTACTACTTGTAGGCGAGGGTGAAGCGTTTCTCGAGAGTCAACGTGTGACAGGAGCCGAGATATTGCAGCACATAGGACTGGCTCCATTGCGTTTACAGGCTAAAGAGGGATTGGCACTCATCAACGGAACACATTTAATGGAGGCTATCGCTATTTTAGCACTCGCTGACGCGATGACGCTTTTACAGACCGCCGAGGTTGCTTATGCGATGAGTCTCGAGAGTCTTTTAGGCAGTCATGTACCACTCGATGCCCGTATTCACGCGCGTCGTGGACAGGTTGGGCAACAGGATAGCGCGGCCCATCTTCGTACTCTGGTGCGTGAAAGCGAAATATGCGAGAGCCACCATGATTGTCCGCGCGTACAAGACCCATATACACTACGCTGTGCGCCTCAGGTTTTCGGTGCGGTGAGTGATGCATTGGACTACTGTAAAAACGTTTTTGACCGCGAACTAGGAGCAGTTACAGATAATCCACTGGTTTTTCCAGAAGAGGGCGATGTACTCAGTGGCGGCAATTTTCATGGACAACCATTGGCTTTGGCACTCGATATGATGGCAATTGCGTTAGCACAACTGGCCAGTTTCGCTGAACGACGTGTCTACGACCTCATGGGACCACGCGAATGGGACAAAGGTGGTGCACCATTGTTTCTCACGCCAAATCCTGGACTTAACTCCGGTCTGATGATTACCCAATACGCGGCGGCAGCCCTTGTCAATGAGATTAAAATACTGGCCCATCCGGCTAGTATCGACTCTATTCCCACATCAGCAGGCATGGAAGATTTTGTCAGTATGGGCGTGACAAGCGCTCACAAGTTGTTGCGTGTTATTGAGCAGGTACAACAGGTCGTTGCAATTGAGTTGATGTGTGCAGCACAGATGTTAGAATTTCGCAAACCACTACAACCTGGTTTAGGAGTCCGTAACGCGTATGATCGAGTACGCACGCTTGTTCCCAGGTTAGAGCAGGATCGTGTCCTCGCACAAGATATGGCAATGCTTGCTCAAGCAGTTAAAGCTGGCATTTTTGTAGAAGTATGATGAGAATGTTTCACGTGAAACGTTCATAGATCATGCGCTAAAGGAAGTGTTTCACGTGAAACACTTCCTTTAGCGCATCACTTCACCACCGTTTACAGGGATTATTTGTCCAGTTATGTATGAAGCTGCGGACGATGCTAGAAAAAGTGCAACACCAAGTATATCCTCTGCTGTACCCCAACGTTGCATCGGCACGTTCTTTATCTTTTCTCGACGTGTAACATCTTGTAGACTCTGTGACCAGTTATTTTCAACCCACCCTGGAGCGATACAATTAACTCGCACACGCGGCGCAAACTCTATTGCAAGACAGCGTGTCAACGCCATTACAGCACCTTTACTCATAGCATAGAACTGCCCTTGTAAACCAGGGACACCAGAAAGTGCTGCATCCCAGCCGATAGTGAGAAGACAACTACCGTCACACATCAATGCTTCAGCCTTACGACAACACTGCCATGTTCCCATTACGTCGACAGCCATAATGCGCTCGAATATCTCTGTTTCGCTCATTCCCTGTGTCTCTTTAGAATTTGCACTTGCACCAGCATTGTTAATCCATACATCAAAAGGTCCGAGCAAAGCATGTGCTTCTGTGACGAACGAGGCTATCTGCTCTCCTTGACTGAGGTCAGCCTGCATGAGTACAGCATGTCCACCACGTTCCTCGATCTGGTGTACAACGTCTTCCGCACCCAAGCGAGAGTGGGCATAATGTACCAGCACAGTCGCGCCCTGCTCCGCGAAGCCAAGTGCTAGCACGCGCCCAATACCACGACCTGCCCCAGTGACAACAACCGTTTTTCCTTTGAACATGCTCTTTCCTTCCCGTCATGTTTCACGTGAAACAGGGCTATTTAAAAGTCAGAAGCGACCCCAGTAAGAGACGAACGGCCTGCAAAGGGTGAGCAGCAAAGATGCGCATCTGGCTGGGGACATTGGTAACCCCCAAGAAGTCAAGCAAGGCCAGTAA
>JAABUZ0100002681.1_pt1 | contig 28769 bp, 29 predicted proteins | sample 5562091 | NCBI WGS metagenome assembly JAABUZ01 (sample SAMN12813069, study PRJNA571459) | rock metagenome | isolation source: Antarctica rocks | place: Antarctica: Victoria Land, Linnaeus Terrace sud | collected 2015-12-21 | reverse complement strand
TCTTCTGGACGCGCTCCGTCCGGCCCCTGACGGGCAGCTGGAAGGTGAACGTGACGCCGTTCTCGACCTTGCGATACTCGGGGCGCAGCAGCTCGCGGACGTCGTTCGGCGAAAAGAAGTCGAGGATGCGCGCGTTGAACGGCAGCAGCAGGTGCTGCTCCCCGTTGAGCGCCTGCCACTCGGCGGCGAGCAGCGGCGAGCCGTCGTCGGTGGCCGAGAGCGTGTCGGTGAGGAAGTAGCGCTCGGGGCGGATCCAGATCGCGTTGGCCGGCCGCAGGTCCTCGCGCTCGACCTGCTGGCCCCACCCCGCGGGCGCGTCGAAGTGCGCCTCGATCGCGCGCGTCGCGTCGCCGCCGAGGTGCACGAGGCGGCGCGACTGCCAGATCTTGTCGTTCGTGCGCAGCAGGGTCGGCGTGATCACGACGACGTGGTCGCGCCCGCTCCGGTTGCGCCGGGGCGCGAGCAGCAGGTCGGAGTACGACACGCCCGCGCCGGCCGCCGAGCGGCGGAGCGGGTGCAGGACTTCCTGGTACACGCGGTACCGGTCGAGGAACGCCGCGGCCGGGCGCACCTCGCTCATCTCCGGGTCGACCTCGACTTCGGGCGCGTCGAGCCGCTCGCCGCGGGGCACGCCGAGCGTGGCGCGCAACTCGGCCAGCCACTCGTCGAGCAGGCCGTTGATCATGCGCACCGCGTCCTGCACGATCGGCTCGGTCGTCGCGGTGTCGAGGATCGCCGCGGCCGGGTTCCCCGGCGCGTTCAGCCGGTCGTGCAGGTGCTCCACCCACTCGGCCACGTACAGCAGCTCCTCGCGCTGGTCCGCGCTCGGCGGGGCGAGGAAGCCCGCTGCGTCCTTGAGGTTGAGCGTGGTCCGCGCGAGGCGGCGGTTGTAGTCGACCGCCGTGTAGACGAGCGTCGTCGGCGAGAACGCGCCCACGGGGATCCCGTCGTAGCGAATAAGAAGCGTGTCGCTCCATTCGTACGCCGGCTTGCCGCGCTCGAGCGCGACCGGGGCGGGGAGCAGCCGCGTGAGCGCGCGCACGAACTCGGGCGTCGCCTCCGCGCCCGCGCGGGCCGCGTTCAGGACGAGCGGCACCACGTCGACGTCGTACTGCTGGAGCTTGTGCAGGGCGAGCAGGCTCAGGAGCCCGCGCCACTCCTGCACGACGCGCGCGCGCATCGGGTGTCCCGAGCCCGGGCGCAGCGCGTTCTGGAACATGAGCGGGCGCGCCCACGCATCGGGCACCGAGCTGACGCCGCGGTCGACGGCCCCCTGCCCCACGACGATCCCGTCGGCCACGCTGCGCAGCAGGCGGCGCTGGTAGCCGTGCCACACGCCGGCGACCGGCGGCTCCCCGATGTTCCCCTCCACCTCGGGGAGGTACAGGTGCTTCGGCATCAGCGGCTCACCGTGCGGCCCGCGGCGCGCCAGTTCTTGTCCACGAAGCGCAGCGCGGCCTCGTAGAACAGGTTCACGTACTTGCTCGCCGCGGGCATGTTCGCGCGGTAGAGGCCGAGGTCGTTGAGGTCGTTGCGGATCTGGTCGAAGCTGAGCTGGTCGCCGGGCTCCTCCTTGAGGAACCCGCCCACCGCCGCCTTGTGCTCGCGCGGATGCAGCAGGGTGGCGGCCGTGCCCGGCGCGGCGGGGCCGAACAGTTTGCCGCGGTCGACGAGGCGCACGCGGCCATCGGCATCGTCGAGCGCGGCGATCCAGGCGAGAAAGCTCGCGTTGAACGCGGCCACGTTGTCGAGCGCCGGGCGCTCGCGGCGCGGGTCGCGCGCGGCGTCCTCGGGGCGACGGGGGTTGAACTTGAAGTGGTCCCGGTACCACGTCGGAAGCAGCGTCGCGTTCGCCTCGCCTAACGTGTCGAGGCCGAGCGTGTCGAAGGCGTAGGCGAACACCGTCATTGCCGCGATGCGGCGCTTGAACTCGGCTTGCAGCGCCTCGACGCGCCCCGCGTCGCGCGTGACGGGGAGGGCGCGCCAGTCCACCTCGCTCGTGTCGCGGCTCGTGGCGAAGAAGTGCGGGCCGTCCTTGACGCCGTCCGAGACGGGGTCTTGCCGGAAGAAGTCGAACGCCGCGAGCGCGGCGGCGACCTCGACGTAGTGCGGGCGGTTTTCCTGGCCCTTGTTGCCCGGGCTGAACCCGCCGACGGGCTGCGGCAGCGAGTCGCCTAACAGGTAGATCTGGTCGAAGGCGAGCTTGCCGCTCGCGTCCTTTTCGTCGTAGTACTGGAGCGCCGCCTTCGTCGCGATCGGGAAGTCGGCCGGGGTGACGAACATCTCCGCGCGGTCGGCGGGCACCTCGGTGAGGTCGACGGAGAAGTACGGGAGCACGAGGGCCGCGCCGAGGAACACCTTGCTCTGGCGGTCCTTCGCGTTCGCGGTCGCCGGGGTGAGCGCGGCGCGGTGGTCCCACTTGAGCATGTTCGGCGCGCCGAACGTGGGGACGCCCGCCGCCCCCGTGCCGCCGAAGATCGAGCCGACGAGGAAGACGCGGATCGCGTGCTCGGTCTGGCTCGCGTCGACGTCGTTCCAGAAGCTCTGCCACGGCTCGACGTTGTCGGGCGTGTTCGCCATGACCACGGCCCCGATGCTCGGGTGGCCGCGGAAGCCCTCGTTGAGCGGCGTGTCGAGCTCCGCGCGCGAGAAGAGGACCTCCATGAGCTGCGCCATCTCGGGGCTGCTCTTCGCGGCGAGCTCGTAGTTGATGTACTTCCCCAGCGACATGTTCTGGTCGCTGAAGATGCCCCACACGAACGGGTCCGGTGTGTTGACCTGCGTGCCGAACAGCCGCACGTCGTCGCTCGCCCGCTCGGCCAGCGCGTCGCGGGCGCGTTGGTACTGGGCGACGAGGGTTTTCGTGCGGCTCAGATTTCCGTTCCCCTCGTCGGGGTCGACGAGGAAGACGGTGAGCTCGGGCGGGCCGAAGCCGGCGGCGCAGCAGTGCAGCACGGACTCGACGACGCGCGCGCCGGTCCCGCCGATCCCGATCAGGTAGTTCTTGGCCATCGTCCGCGGCTCAGCGCCGGCCCCAGGGGATGTACTCGACCGCGCGCGGCGAGAACGCGAGCGAGCACCCCCAGAAGAGGAGCGCGGTCTGCAGGAGCAGCAGCACGAGCATCTCGGCGAAGTTAGCCGCGGTGAGCGACTCGGCGCGGAACGAGAAGACGAGGACGAGCAGCGCGACCGCCGCGACGACGACCTCCGCGGTCAGGAGGAGCGTCCACGTGCGCCGCGCCTCGGCCAGGCGCCCCGCCGCCGACCCGCGGCTGCCATAGACGTACCAGGCCACGCAGCCGAGCACGCCCAACACCGCGGCCCCGGCGAGCACGCCCTCGTAGGTCTGGACGAACTGCGTCGTCGTCATCGCCTGGAGCACCACCGCGTCGCCCATCTGCTGGCCGGCGAACAGCGCCGTCACGACCCAGAGCAGGCAGCCCAGGACGATGGTGACGAGGTAGTTCAGGGGGGCTTGCCGCATCGGATGGGGGTTGGGGTGGCACGACGTCGCGCGTCTTACAATTTGCGCACCGTGAGGTACCAGACCGCGACGCGCGGCTGCGTCACCGACGACGCGGCCAGGCGCATATCGCGCACGAACTCGGCCAGGTTGAGCGTCTTGTTCGCGTCCGCCGTCGGCGTCGGGTTGGTCGACGAGTACTGCGTGACCCACGCGGGGTCGGAGAAGCCGCCCGTCGCGGGCGTGCGGAGCACGAGCTTGTAGGCGTACGTGCCGGGCGTGCCCGGAGGATTCACCGCGAGCGTGAGGTGGAGCGAGTCCCCGTTCTGCGTGCTGCGCTGGAGCGTGACGTCCGGGGTCTCGGTGCTGTCGGCGCGCGCCTTCGCGCCGCCGGATACCGCGCGGCGGTAGGCGACGAGCTCGAGCTGGTCGGCGCGGAGCGGGGGCGCGCCCGGCGCGGGGGTGAGCGCGACGTCGGCGAGCACGGTGCCGCCGCGCTGGTTCTTGAGGAGGACGAAGCCGAATTCGTAGGGGCTGATCGGCGTCTGCGGATTGAACTCGCGCGTGCCGGGCGCCTTCCGCATGACCACGCCGTAGTGGCGGACCACCGTCGGCGCGATGGTGACGTAGGGCAGCCGCGCGCCGCCCGCGCGCGCGCTGAGCGAGGCGAGCATGGGCTCGAGGGACCCGACGTCGCCGAGGAGCAGGGCGTAGAACGGCCGGTAGCTCGCCGGGTTGGCGGTCGACGCGTAGACGTAGGCGGGGACCTTGGCGTCGTAGACCTTGCCGCGGAACTGGCTCGGCACGCCGAGCACGGCGACGGCGCGGCCGCGCTGGAAGCAGCGGTCCTTGATGCGCGCGACGATGGCGTTGACGTCGCCCTCGGACTGGAAGAGGTCGGTGACGATGACGCGGACCTCGTTCGGCGGCCCGCAGTCGACGGCGCGGTCGATGTCGGTGAGCTTCTCGGTGTAGAACGCGGGCGCCTTGGCGGCGAGGAACGCGGGGCGGCCCACTTCCTGGGCCTCGGCGCCGAAGCGGAAGAAGTGCACGTCGGCGCGGCGCCACGTCGTCTGCGCGGCCGACTCGAGCCCTTCGAGGAACTCGGCGTAGCGGCTGTTCGGGTCCGCGACGTAGCCGCCCATCGACACGGTCGCGTCGACGTAGAGGTTGACGCGTGCGGAGTCGGTGCGCGGGGCCGCGGGGCCGCGGACGGCGGCGGTGTCGAGGGTCCAGGCGGCGCCGGCGCCGGCGCGGCGGTCGGGGGCGGGGCCGCAGGCGGCGAGGGCCGCAAGGGCAGCGCCCGCGAGGGCAGCGAGCAGGACGAGGGCCGCGCGCCGCGCGCGGGCGGGCAGTGGCCTAACACACGCGGACGCGACGGGCATGCGGGGACGACGTTCTGGGTTCGCGTGGGGGCGCCGGGGCGGCGCCGCGGCGAACATACTGGTGCGCTGTGGTGGCCGCAACGCGCGGCGTGGCGGCGCGCCGCCTCTCGACGGCGCGCGGCGCCGACCGTATGCTAGCGCCGCGACGCGTCGGAGTCGCCGCGGTGCGCGCGTCGTCCTCCGCTCCCATGCCCGTGGCCCACCTGCCCTCGATCTCGCTCAAGCGCGTTTCGCTGAAACTGCCGTGGATCGGCGAGGTGGAGCTCGCCCCCGACGACACCGAGCGCCGGGCCGCCTGGGCCCTCTACGTCGAGCTCGTGACGCGCGTGGCCGTCCAGGCGTTCGGCCCCGACGGTCGGGGCGACCCGGGACAGCGTGGGCGGGATCGCCATCCGGGTGCTGAACGAGGGGCTCCGGCCCGTGCTCGCGCGCTGGCACCCGGAGCTCGCCGCGTTCACGCGCCTCATTGGCGCCGACCACAGGGGCACCCTGGTGGCCGAGAACAACCTCGCCGAGACGCTGTCGCGCATGGGTGAACTCGCGGAGGCGCGGGCACGGCACGAGCACGTGCTGGCGGCGCGGACGCGCGAGCTCGGCCTCGCGGATCCCGACACACTCGTCAGCCTCAGCAACGTGGCGCACACGATCTACGAGCAGGGTGACGTCGCCAGCGCGCGGGCGCTGCTCGACCAAGCGGTTGTGCTGCTGACCCGCGTCGTGGGCCCCGAGCACCCGAGCACGCTCACCACCATGGCGGGCCTCGCGGTCGCGTCGTGGAAGGCTGGCGATCTCGAGACCGCGCGGACGCTCCCAAGCGCGCGTCTTCGAAGGGCGCGAGCACACACTCGGCCTGGGCCACCCGGACACGGTACAGTCCCGCGAGGACCTCGCGAGGACGTTGGACGAGTTGGGAGACGTCGCGCACGCGCGCGTGCTGTGCGAGCGCGCCTACCGGTACCACCGTCGCGTGCGAGGTGCTGCCGCGTCAAAGACCGTCTTGGCGGCGTTCGAACTGACCAACGTGCTGGTCCGCCTCGCTGCGCCCGGCGACGCACTCCGCGTCCTCGCTGGCGCGCGTGCCGAAGCGGATGCGGAGGGCGGCGTTCCCCCGGATCTCCGGGATGGGGTCGACGCCGTGATCGCGGCACTCCAGCGTGTGGGCGCGGACGACACGGGGACGCTTCGCGCGGTGTAGTTCCCGCGGTGCTCGCGTGGCGCGCGCACGGCCCGCGTTCGAGTTCGTAATAACGCGTCCACGTCCCGCGGGATCGCGATGCGCACGACGGGGGCGTCGGCCGGCGTGCGCACGGCGAGTCGGCCGCAAGCGCGTCGCGCGCCTGATGCGCACGACGGGTCTCGCGGGCGCCAGCAAGCGGCCGCACGGGCCGCCGCGGCCGCGGCGCCCCACGCCGGAGGCGCCGCAAGCGCCCGACCTGGTGCGGCGCGACTTCACGGCCGACGCTCCGGACAAACTCTGGGTGGCCGACATCACGTACCTACCTTCGGATCGCGGCGTCCTGTATCTCGCCGTCGTGCTCGACGCCTTCAGTCGCCGCGTGCGACGCCTTCAGTCGCCGCGTGGTCGCACAAGACCGTCACCGGACGGTCTTGTGGGGCGATGAGCGGCACGCTGCACACGGCCGTGGTGCTCGACGCGCTGCAGATGGCGGCCACGCAGCGGCGCCCGGCGGGCGTGATCCACCATTCGGATCAGGGGCCGGCGTCATTCGGCCCTCGGCCAGCGCTCCCCCGTCCAGTTCGAGCGTGCCCACGCCGCGCGCGCGATCAGCTCACCCACTCCAACCAGCCCCGTGCTCGCGGCGGCTCGACTCCCAAGCTGCCACCGCTCTACGAGAGCGGGGCAATATCAGTTCGCCACCGGTTCATAACACCGTCTAGCGCTGCCGGTGCCGGATGGTTCCACGCACCGTAAAGCGCTCGCCGACAACTCCTGCCGACGGCCGCTCAGCGACCGTGCTTCGCGACGAGGTCGAGGATCTCGTCCACCATCGCCCCGGCCTGCGCGTCGTCACTGCGGATCGCGTGCGTCGCGCAGTGCGTCAGGTGGTTGCGCAGGAGTTCGCGCCCGACCGCGCGCAGTGCCTCCTGTGCGGCGGACACCTGCGTGAGAATGTCCGCGCAGTAGCGGTCCTCGTCGACCATGCGTTCGATGCCCCGGATCTGCCCTTCGAGGCGCCGCAGGCGCTTGCGATTGCGGTCCTTGATCCCCGGATCGACCGCGACGGCCTTGCGGCCGTCGGCGGGCGCGTCGTCCGACATGCCGCAGCCGCACGCACACGAGGCGATCGCGTCGGCGGTCGGTGGCGAAACGGGCGCCGGTGCCGTTGGCGCCGACGTGCTCGAGCGTTTGGTCATCTGAGTTCCCTGTTCGGTAGCGTTAGGCAGTCCGGAAGCGGCGGAGTCGCAGGGAGTTGGTCACTACCGAGACGCTGCTGAACGCCATCGCCGCGCTCGCGAGGATGGGCGACAGCAGCAGCCCGAACACCGGGTAGAGCACCCCGGCCGCGACCGGAATTCCGACGACGTTGTAGACGAACGCCCAGAACAGATTCTGCTTCATCGTCCGCATCGTGCGCCGCGACAGGGCGATCGCGTCCGCCACGCCGGCGAGGTCGCCGCGCATGAGCACCACGTCGCCCGCTTCGGCCGCGATGTCCGTCCCGGTCCCCATCGCGATGCCGACGTCGGCCTGCGCGAGCGCCGGCGCGTCGTTCACCCCGTCGCCCACCATCGCGACCACCCGCCCCGCCTCCTGGAGCCGTTGCACCTCGGCCACCTTCCCCTCGGGCAGCACCTCGGCCACGACGCGGTCGATCCCCGCGGCGCGCGCCACCGCCTCGGCCGTGCGGCGGTTGTCGCCGGTGAGCATGACCACGTCGAGGCCCATCGCCCGCAGCCGCTGGATCGCCGCGCGCGACGTCCCCTTGATCGGGTCCGCCACCGCGATCACGCCGGCGAGCTGCCCGTCGAGGTTCACGTACATCGGCGTCTTCCCTTCCCCGGCGAGCCGCGCCGCCTGATCGGCCAGCGGCGCCACGTCGACGCCCCAGTCGGCCATGAGGAGCGCGTTGCCGACCGCGATCGCGTGCCCCCCGACCACGCCCGCTGCGCCGCGACCCGTCACGGACGCGAACTCGTCCGGCGCCGTGACGACGAGGCGTTGGTCGCGCGCGTACCGCACGATCGCGTCGGCGAGCGGGTGCTCGCTCGACGTCTCGAGCGAGGCGACGAGGGCGAGGAGCTCGGCGTCGGTGCCTAACACGTCGGGCGTGCGCACCACGTCCGTGACCGTGGGACGCCCCTCGGTGACGGTGCCGGTCTTGTCGAGGACGACGGCCGAGACGTCGCCGGTGCGCTGCAGCGCCTCGCCGCCCTTGATGAGCACGCCGAGCTCCGCACCCTTGCCGGTCGACACCATCACGGCCGTGGGCACCGCGAGGCCCATCGCACACGGGCACGCGATGATGAGCACCGCCACGGCCGCCGCGAATGCCCGCACGAGCGCCGCCCCCGGCGTGGCGCCCGCGACGTGCGACGCGACGAACCAGGTCACGAACGTGGCGATCGCGATCGACAGCACGACCGGCACGAACACGCCGCTGATGCGGTCGGCGAGGTTCTGGATCGGCGCGCGCGAGCCCTGCGCGTCGCGCATCAGCCGCACCATCTGCGCGAGCACGCTCGCCTCGCCGACCGCGGTCGCCCGGTAGCGGAACGCGCCCGTGCGGTTAACCGAGCCGCCGATCACGCGCGCGCCGGCGGTCTTCTCGACCGGGAGCGACTCGCCCGTGAGCATGCTCTCGTCGACCGCGCTCGCGCCGCTGAGCACCTCGCCGTCCACCGGAACGCGCTCGCCCGGGCGGACGAGGACGACGTCGCCCCGCACCACCTGCTCCACGGGCACGTCCACTTCCAGCTCCTGTCCAGGGACGCCGTTTGCGGCGTCCCGCCGCACCACGCGCGCCGTCTTCGGCTGGAGGTCGGCCAGGGCCCGGAGCGCCTGCGACGTCTGTCGCTTGGCGCGCGCCTCGAACGCGTTCCCCGTCAGGATGAGCGCGATGATGAGCACCACCGCTTCGTAGTAGACGTCGGGCGCGACGCCGTGGCGCACGAAGAAGTCCGGCGCCACGGTGGCGAGCACCGAGTAAACGAACGCCGCGCCCGTGCCCACGGCGACGAGCGTGTTCATGTCCGCCGAGTGGTGGCGGAAGGCGGCCCAGGCGCGCGTGTAGAAGTGGCGCCCGGCCCACACCATCACGCCGAGCGTGAGGGCGAGCAGCGTCCACGCGACCGCCGCGCGCGGCAGCGCGTAGAGCCAGGGCACGACGCGGGCGAGCGCCGGCGTGAGCGAGGTCATCGCCCAGCGCATGAACGGGTCGGCCACGGCGCCCCCGTGCCCGGCGCCCGATACGGCCCCGTGGCCCGCGTCGGCAGCCATGAGCGGCATCGACACGACCATCGCGACTGCCCCGACGATCCCGCTCGCGATCGCCTTCGTCCGGAGCGTGCGGAACTCCTCGGCTTGCGCGGCGTCGCGCGCCGCCTGCTCCTCGAACGCGCTCTCGTCGGCGCGGGGCAGCTCGGCGCCGTAGCCCGTCTTGCGGATCGTCTCGACGAGCGCGTCCGGCGACGTGGCGGCCGGGTCGTAGGCGATCGTCGCCTGATGCATCATCAGGTTGACGTTCGCGTCGACGACGCCCGGCGTCTTGCCGAGCGTGCGCTGCACGCGCCCTTGGCAGGCCGCGCACGTCATCCCGGTGACGGGGATGACGACGCGCACGGCCGACGTGGACGGGGCGTCCGTGCTGGGAGCGGTCGGCCGGGTGTGCTCCGGCGCCGACGGGGTGAGCTGCGCGGCGGTCATGCGAAATCCAGTGGTGAGGTGCGGCGGGTGGCGCGGCCGGTCATCGTGCGGCCGGCGGGCCGGTCGGCGGCCCGGGCGCACGACGCTCGGCGAGGAAGAAGTACCAGAGCACCCAGGCGATCGCAGCGACCCCGCCCGCGATCGCTAGCCAGTCAAGCGCGGTCACGGCGTACCGCCGTCAGCGCGTGCCCGGGGTGGCGCTACCGCCGACGAGGTGGGCCTCGTAGCCGGCGTCTCTGATGGCCGCGACGGCGGACGCCGCCGTCGCGCCGGGCGCGAGCGAGACCTCGGCCGACCCGACCGCGACGCGGCGGCTGGCGACGCCCGGGGCGGCCGCGAGCGCGGCGTCGACCGCGCGCACGCAGTGGCCGCAGCTCATGCCGGAGACCGTGAGGGTGATTGGCGACCGTGAAGACGAGTCAGACATGGTGAGTCCTGGTGAGAAGTGGGCATACCCCATACGGGTATAGTGTAACATACCCCTGCCCCCTATACAAGGTCGATCCGTGGATTGGCGGTCGCCGTGTCCCGGGGCGGCCGGTCGTCAGCCGGTCGTGGTGGCTTGCGACGCTCCGTACGCGGCACATCGGCATTCACCACCCGTCGCTGCCCCTACCTGCGTTCCGCCATGTCGATCCCCGCCGCCGACCCGGTCGCTCCCTCATCACCCGCTGGCGTGACGACCCGGGGGGCACATACCGCTCCTGCTGTTTTTGTGGGAGGAACGCGTCAAAACCGTCCGGTCGATCCGCCGCGGGCTGCAGGCCGTCGTGCGCGAGATCGAGGCGGGCGCGTTCGGCAGCGCATACCGCGGCTCGTCGATCGAGACGGTCGTGCATTCGATCGCCGAGCAGCGGCAGCTCTTGAAGGGCGCCGACCACGCGTGTAGCTGTGGAAGCCCAAGCTGCACATCCCCGACATCTACGAGTCGCCAGAGAACCAGCGGGCGTTCGGCCGCTTCCTCGACACATGCGTCTGCTGCGACACGGAGGAACAACTCCTCGCAGCCATCCAGCGGCTCGGCGCGCTCGGCATCAGAGGGCTCGGGCCGACCGCGGCGAACCTGCTCTACTTCCTCCACCCCACGCTCGAGGTCGAGAAGCTCGTCGGATCGCTCTGGCACGCCTACCGCCGTCAAGTGGGCGTCCGAGCGGATGCATCATCCGATCAAGGCGGTGGCCGAAGCCGGGGGGTGGAGCGACGTCGCCACCCTGATCACCTGCTACCAGCAGCCGGGCGAGGAGGCCGTACTCACGGTGCCCAACGAGCCGCGGAAGCGGCGACAGCGGGGCGTGGCGGGCGTCCTGCGCGCGGCCGAGTAGGACCGAACGACAAACTGCACAGAAACCGCACAGCGGTAGTATGAACGACGAAAGGCCGGTGCCCGTAAGTGGCGTCGGCCCTTCACCTTACCTTAGTTGCCCCTCCTGGGATCGAACCAGGACTCTTCTGATCCAGAGTCAGACGTGTTGCCAGTTACACCAAGGGGCATCACTGCGCTACGCCAGTTAGACGCGGCCGATTATTCTACCGGCGGCTTCCTGCACTCGCAACCCCTGGTCCGTGCCCCTGCCGCCGCCCGCGCGCCGCCTTACCGCACATCCCGCACTCGCCATCCTGGCCACCCCCGCTGTGGCCGCGTGCGCCGGCCCGCTCCCGCAAAGCTTCTCGTCACCGGCCGCCGCCCGAGCCGCCACCACCGACCTCCTCGGCAGCCTCGCCCTCCGCTTCACCAACGTCGAGCGCGCCTCACGCTTCGACGCCGCCCGCCAAAAAATCGGCCGCTCGGCGCTCTCCCCTTCGGGCGTCTACGACGACGCCACCGTCTGGACGACCAGCACCCCCGACGGTGTCCGCACGCTCGAAGTCGAGGCGGGCGCGAGCAACGGCCAGTACCGCTTCACCCCACGCGCCGGCGCCCCCGCCCCCGACGCGCTCGGCGCGGGGCGTCACGTCGTCCGGCTCGCGCGGGCCGCCGACGGCTCGTACCAGTGGTCGACGAACGTCGAGCAGAACGTCGGCCGCTTTCGCGCCGCGGCGGCGACCGAGGCCGCCACCGCCGCGCTCGCGCGGCTGGAGCAGCCGAGCGGGGCCGTGCGAAGCGAGTTGCAGGCCACCTTCCCACGCACCGCCGCCGCGCTCGGCCGGCTCTTCTCGCTCGACGACGTCGAGACCGCGCCCGCGGGCGACGGCACGACGCGTGTCGACTTCACGATCGGCCTGCGCCCCGAGCGCCTGCGCGCCGCCGGGCTCTCCGCATTCGCCACCTACGTCGACAAGTACGTCAACGGCACGCGCTGGGCGATGACGCTTGAGGATGGGCACGGCGCACGCTGGGGCGAGCTGCGGAACGGAGGCGGGGCGCTTCGGCTGCATCTCCGATTGCGCGACGGGCAGCTCCAGACCCTCGATGGCGCGCCACGCGCCGTGCCCGACAACGTCCTCCTCCGGACCGACGCCTACACCAGGGTGCTCATGTTCGACGTCGGGGCCGAACGCCTCGTCGGCAACATGACGTTCGTCCACGGCGCGCGCGAGCACGGGTGGTCACTCCACTGGCGTCAGCCCCCGCGCTGGCACATCCCGTTCGGCATGCGCCACCTCATCACCGGCGCACTCGACCGGCCATTCGCGGGCGCGGGGATGCACACCGACATCGTGCTGCGCGACCCGGCCGGGCCGGGCGCGGGCGGGGGCACGCTCCTCGTCCGGCAGTTCGACGTGACCGTCCAGGAAAGCGCGCTCGTGCGCTGGTTCGGCGGGATCGGCGCACGGGCGATGGCGGACCTGCAGGGGCGCGCCGAGTCGGAGCAGGACCGCTTCGTCGCTGACATGTTGCGCGCGCTGCGAGCCGACATCGAGTCGGCGTACACGCGCTGAGGCGGGACGGCGTTTGCGGGCCGACGCACGAAGCCCCGCGCTCTCTGGGAGAGCGCGGGGCCTCACGCCGTGCGTTGATACGTCCGGCGGCGTTCGTGCCGCGCGCGCCGTCATTGGAACTCTCCGTCCTACCGAACGGCGGCGGGCATCGAACAAGAACGATTACTATCCTACCCCGGTAACCGGGATTCGGATGGAGCTGAGGGGGATCGAACCCCTGACCTCTGCAGTGCGATTGCAGCGCTCTCCCAGCTGAGCTACAGCCCCGCGAGACGCGCGGCTGCTCCGGCCCGTTCGGCCGGAGCAGCCGCCATCGTCTCTTCAACTTAGCAGCGAACGGCCGGCCGTCAAGCGCCGGCCGTTCACCGGCGATCACGTCACGCGCCGTCGCGCGCCACCACGCGGGTGAGCTCGCGGTCGCTCCGTGTCGCCCCGTGCTCGGGGCCACGCGCGGCGCGGCTCGCGCGACTCCGCGACTCGCCGCCCTCGCGCCCGATGGTCGCCATGTGCGTCCGGTCACGACTCACGACGATGCCGCCCTTCTGGCCCGCCGTGCGCGCCTCGTCCGAACTCCATTCGTGTGCCGTCCCCTTCGCGTGGGCCGCGCGACCGCCCTTGCTCGCGATCTCCCGCTGCCGCGTCCGGTCCATCGAGGCGAACCCGCGCCGGCTCTTCCCCGCCCCGTTCGACGCGCCCGTCGACGTGCCGTTCTCTATACTGCCGTCCGCCGAGGTGTGTTCACTCATCGTCGTCATCCTCCGGATCCTCCGGGCCTGCGTGAGACTCAACCGGGAGCCAGCGCCCCACCAACCCCGGCCGTACCTGTGTAGCACTATTGCCGCAAACACTTGCGGAGCAAGCTATGGGCCGCTGGCGGTCTCAGCGGTCCAGCGTGTGTCAGCCCGCGGTCGTCTGCCCGCCCATGAGCGCGAGGACCTCGCCCGTGACGTAGCTCGAATCCGCCGTCGACGCGAAGTACACGTACGCGGGCGCTATCTCCTCCGGCTGCGCCGGCCGTCCCATCGGCGTCTTCTGCCCGAACTCGGCCACCTTCTCCGCGTCGCTGCTCTGCGGGTTGAGCGGCGTCCAGACCGGGCCCGGAGCGACGCAGTTCACCCGGATCTTCCGCTCGACCAAGTTCTGCGCGAGCGCCTTCGTGAACGCGTGGATCGCCCCTTTCGTGGCCGAGTAGTCGAGGAGCGCCTTGCTCCCCTGGAGCCCCGTCTCGGAGCCGGTGTTGATGATCGCGGCGCCCTCTTTCATGTGCTGCAGCGCGGCACGCGCGAAGCGGAAATAGGCGTAGATGTTCGTCTGGAACGTCTTGTCCCACTCCTCGTCGGTGATCTCCTCGAGCGACTACTTGTCCTGCTGGTGCGCCGCGTTGTTGACGAGAACGTCGAGCGCGCCGAACTCGCGCATGGTCCGCTCCACGGCGTCGATCACGAACTGCGGATCCTTGACATCTCCCGGGATCTGGAGGCACCGGTGGCCGGCGCCCTCGACGTGCCGCCGCGTCTCGTCGGCGTCGGGCTGCTCCTCTGGGAGGTAGACGATGGCGACGTTCGCGCCCTCGCGCGCGAAGAGCACCGACACCGCGCGGCCGATGCCGGAATCCCCACCCGTAACGAGCGCCACCTTGCCCGCGAGCTTGCCAGCGGCCTTGTACGTCGGCGCCTCGAACTGCGGATGCAGCTGCAGGTCTCGCTCAAGGCCGGGCTCGTTCTCGTGCTGCGCCGGCATCTTGGTCGGGTACTGATCGACGTGCGCTTGTGCATCCTGCGCCCGCGGTCCGGTCTGCGATTCGGCGGCCATTTGTTTAGCGGTGAGAGGTCGACCGGGTCGCGGTGCAGACGGCGGGCCGCCGCACCTACATTCTGCGGCCATGTCGCTCTCCCTGCGCTTCCTCGGCACCGCAGCCAGCCGTCCCACCGTGGAGCGCAACGTCGCCTCGATCGCGGTCACCCGGGAGGGTGAAACGTTCCTCGTCGACTGCGGTGAGGGCACCCAGCGGCAAATGATGCGCTACGGCACCTCATTCGCCCTCGGCGACATCTTCTTCACCCACACGCACGCCGACCACCTCCTCGGGGTGATCGGACTCACCCGCACGCTCCAGCTCGGCGGGCGCACGGAGCCGCTCCGCCTGTGGGGCCCGCGCGGAGCCGCCCGTACGCTTCGCCAGGTGGTCGCGCTCGGGGGCGGGAGCATCGACCGGCTCGGCTTCCCGATCGAGTGCGTCGAGGTCGAGCCGGGGACGCCGGTCCGCCGCAAGGGCTACGCGATCGTGCCATTCCCCGCCGAACACGCGGGCGCGTCGGCGGTGGGCTACGCGATCGTCGAGGACATCCGCCGCGGCCGGTTCAATCCGGAGCTCGCGCGCGAACTCGGCGTCCCGGAAGGCCCCGCCTGGGGCCGTCTGCACCGCGGCGAGCGGGTCACGCTCGCCGACGGACGCGTGATCGACCCGGCCACCCTCGTCGGCCCGACGCGTCCGGGACGCACGGTCGTCATCACCGGCGACACCCGCCCGTCGGCCGCCACGGTCGACGCGGCGCAGGGCGCGGACGTGCTCGTGCACGAGGCCACGTTCGCGGACGACGAGGCGCCGCGCGCGGTCGAGACCGGCCACTCGACCGCGCGCGAGGCGGCGACGGTCGCCCGCGTGGCGGGCGTGCGGCAGCTCGTGCTCACCCACATTTCGGCCCGCTACTCCCGCGACGCGCGCGAGCTGGAGGCGGAGGCCCGGTCGGTATTCCCTGCCGCGACGGCGGCCCGCGACGGGACGGAGGTCGAGGTGCCGTTCGCGGACGAGGTCGGAGCGGAGGTCGCCTAACGCGTCCGCGCGGGCCCCGCGATCATCCCGCCCTCACGCCGACTCGAACCGCGGGACGTTGTTCCCGATCGGCATCGAGCGGCGGAAGAGGTCGGCCAGGTTGGCCTCGGCGAGCGACGCGAGGACCTCCGCGGCGCCGAGCCGCGCGGTGACGTCGCGCGCTTCGGGGCCGGCGCTGACCCACCAGGCGTAGCGATCGCGGTCGGTGGTCGAGCGGTCGGGGTGGAAGAAGACGATCATCACGTTGCTCGCGCCCGGCGCGCGCGCGGTCACGGTCCAGGTGAGGCCGTCGGGCGAGCGGTACGCGCGGGGGGTCACGCGCTTGGCGCCGAAGATCACGCGCGCACCTCGGGGGCGCGCCCCGCGGGGGTGACCGCGGCCGGTTCGGCCACGGCGACGCCTTGCGGCGCGGGGATGAGGCGCCGGCCGGCGAACCCGGCGTCGCGCCGGTGCCACCAGGCCACCGTGGGCTCGCCGAGCTGCCAGCACAGGAAGGCCGGGGCGCCGTCGACAAGCGCGGGGAAGTCGACGAGGCCGACGTCGAGCCCCTTGCACTCGACGCCGAGCGCGCCGAGGTCGGCGAGCGTGGCGCGAACGTCGTCGGCGAGCTGGGCGGCGCGGCGGCGGAGCGCGGGCGTGTCGGGCAGCGGGCCGACGGGTGCGCCTGCCGCGCGGACGCCGCCGGCCGGCGCGGCGTCGACGGCCGCGAGCGCCGCGACGCTCGCGCGCCAGTCGGCGTGGTCGCGCACGAGGTCGGCGACGACGCGGCGCACGTAGGGCAGCGCGGCGTTGGCCGACGCGGGCGTGTAGGGCGTGTAGGTGGGCGGGGTGGGCGGCATGCGGGAACGTTAGGCGAACGAGGGGCGTGTGTCAGGCGGCGCGTGCGAGTCCGGCGGGCCGAGGCCGTCTCCGTCGCGGGGGGGCGGGGCGGCGCCCGCGCGGCGCGACTCCGCGTCGCGCTCCTCGAGGCGCCGGCGGCGGCGCTCGACGGCCGCCGCGGCCCGGCGGACCTCGTCGGGCGTCTCGGGGCGGAGCGGCGGGACCTCGAGCGGGCGGCCGTTGCGGTCGACCGCAACGAAGGTGAGATAGCACGAGTTGGTGTGCCGCCGCCGGCCGCTCGTCAGCTCCTCGGCCTCGACGCGCACGCCCACCTCGACCGACGTGCGCCCCACGTGATTCACGCTCGCCTTCATCACGACGAGGTCGCCGACGTGGATCGGCTCGCGGAAGTCGACGCGGTCGATGCTCGCCGTCACGCACGTCGCGCGCGCGTGGCGGATGGCCGCGACGGCGGCGGCCTTGTCCATCATCGACAGGATGACGCCCCCGAACACGTGGCCCAGGTTGTTGGCATCCTGCGGGAGCATGAGCTCGGAGGTCTCGTGCTGGCTCTCGCGCGGGGTGCGTGCGGGGAACGGCGGCATGGCGGGCGGGGTGCGGAAGGCCGAACGCGGGCCTAACGGCGGCGACGGGCGACGCTCGTCGTCACGGCGTCGTCGAGGGTACGCTCGTCGAAGGCGCGCCGGAGCGCCCGCCGGAGCGCGGGGTCGGCCGGCGGCCGGTCCAGGCGGACGAGCTCCTCGGGCGGGTCCGCCGACGCCGGCCCGCTGGGCGCGCCGCCCAGCACGCGCGCGAGCAGGCGCGCGGCGTCGGGGGCGGCCGCGGGTAGCAGCGGGCGCACGTCGGCCGTCCACCACGCGGGCTCGCCGGCGACCGGCAGCGCGGGCAGGGCGAGCGTGACCACGCCGTCCGCGTCGGCCCCGCGGGCGACGAACTGCACGGCGGGCGCGCCGTCGAGCGTGGCGAGCCCGAAGTTGTCCGCGTCGAAGCGCAGCGAGGCGAGCGCGGCGCGCGCCCGCGCGCCCGCACTGTCGTCGGCCGCGGCCGGGCGCAGGGCGTCCAGCGTGGCGACAGCCGCGGCGAACGCGTGCCGCCCGGCCGCGACGAGCGCCTCGGGCGCCGCCACGCCAAAGAGCGCGCCGAGCGACGCCGGGCGCCCGGTGCGGAGGTCGACCACGCGGCGTCGCAGCGCCTCGCGGTGCGCGCCATCGGGGGCGTCGACCGTCGTGCGCAGGTCGAGCGTGACGTACGGCCCGTGCACCGCGACGAGCCCGATGCCGTGCTCCGCGACGAGGGCGGCGTCGGACTCGGGGTCCTCGTCGTCGTCGAGCGGGCGCGCGTCGGGGTGCGCCGCCGCGTAGCGGGCGGCCAGCGCGGGCACCTCGCCGTCGCCCGCGACGAGCGCGCTGTCGCCCGTGAGCAGATCGCGGCGGTAGACGCGCGCGCTCGTGAACTCCGCCGCCTCGAAGCGCACGCCGTCGTCGACGACGTAGACGTCGCTCAGGCGGCCGTCCCACCGCGTGAGGAAGAGCGGCGCGCTGCGGACGCGGACGCCACCGGGGCCGCTCGTCACCCAGTACGTCGAGTCGCCGGCCACGGCGAGGAACTCTGCGGCGGGCTCGGCGCGCGCGGCGGCGGCGCGCGTCTCCGGCTCGCGGCCGCACGCGAGGGTGCCGAACACGGCGATCGCGCCCGCGGCGGAGAGTCCGCCTCGGGCGCGACGGGCCGAGCGGCGGCGGGACGCGGGCATAGAAGCAGCAATATAGGGGCGCCAGGCGTGTCGTCTGACGGTGTCATCCTTGCGCACGTTGCCGGTCATGTCTGCGCCCACTCGCCCGACGGCTCCCGGCGACGCTCTCGACCCGTCGCCGGTCGGCCCGGCGCCGCACGCGCCGACCGTCCACGGCCGTCACGTCGCGCCGCACGCGCCGGCGCACCCGGCCGCGCGCGTGCCGACCCACCCCGAGCCGCGCCCGTCCGTCCACGAGCCGCGCTGGCCGGCGGTGCTCGCCGTGCTCGCCGTGGGCCTGCTCTACCTCGCGCTCCCCGGCTCGCTCACGCTCGGGCCGCCGTGGCTCCTCCTCGCGGTCGTGGCGGTGCTCCTCGTGCCCACCATCACGGCGCACCGGATGGGGAAGAGCCGGCTCAATCAGGCGTTCGGGTTCGCGGTGCTCGGCGTGATGACGGCTGCGCTCGCCGCCGGGCTCGTCCGGCTCGTCGCCGCGCTGCCGACGAAGGCGGAAGCGCCGGAGACGCTCCTGCGCTCGGCGGCCGCGCTCTGGCTCACGAACATTCTCGTGTTCGCGTCGTGGTACTGGCGGGTGGACGCCGGCGGGCCGCACGCGCGCGCGCGCTCGCATCCGCGCGACGCGGCGTGGCAGGGCGCGTTCCTCTTTCCGCAGCAGACGCTCGACGAGGACGCCGGCGGCGGGGCGCGCGCCGCGCACTGGCGCCCCAACTTCGTCGACTATCTGTTCCTCGCCTTCAACACGAGTACCGCCTTCTCGCCCACCGACGCTCCCGTGCTCTCGCGGTGGGCCAAGCTGCTGATGATGCTCCAGTCGTTGATCTCGTTCTCCACCGTCGCGGTGCTCGCCGCGCGCGCCGTCAACATCCTGTGACGCCCGCGCCCGACGCCGGCGTGGGGACGCTCCGCATCGCGCGGTTCGCGGCCGCGGCGACGGCGGCTGCGCTCGGCGTCGTCGCGCTCGCGCTCGGGCTGTGGGCGGTGCGCGACCTCTTCTTCGTCGCGTTCCTGGGCATCTTGTTCGGGCTGCCGGCCGCGGCCGGCGCCGAACGGCTCGCCCGGTTCCGCATCCCGCGCGCGGCCGGCGCGGCGCTCATCGTCATCGGCGCGTGCGCCGTGCTCGGCGGCGTCGGGGCGTGGCTCGCCCCGACGCTCCGGCGGCAGTCGGCCGAGATCCAGGCGCGCGTCCCCGACGCGCTCGCGCAGGTCGACGCCTGGCTCGCCTCGCACGACACGGGGCCGCTCCGCTTCGTGCTCGGCGCGCCGGAGACGCGCGCCCCCGCCGAGCGGGTCGACACGGTGATCGTCACGCCGGCCCCGGCCCCTGCGGCGGCGCCGCAGGCGGGGGTATCGCCGGGCACGCCGCAAGCCGGGGCGCGCGCCCCGTCGGTCGTCGGGGCGGCGCTCCGCGCGCGGCTCGTCGAGCGGATCCGCACGGCCGGCGCGGGGCACGGCGACCCGGTCCGCGTCGTGCGCGCGACCGTGGCCGCGGTCACCGGCCTGCTCCTCGCGATCTTCCTCGCGCTCTACTTCGCGGTGGACCCGGCGCAGTACGCGCGCGGCATGCTCGCCCTGCTGCCGCTCAAGCGGCGCGCGCGCGGGGCGGAGGTGCTCTCGGAGGTGGCGATCGCGCTCCGCCGCTGGCTCGTCGCGCAGCTGCTGACGATGGCCGTGTTGGGTGCGGCCACGACGATGCTGCTGCTCGGGCTGCACGTGCGCGCCGCGATCGCCCTCGGCGTGCTCACCGCGCTGACGAAGTTCATCCCCACGGTGGGCGCGTTCCTGAGCGGCGTGCCCGCGGTCGCGATGGCGTTCCTGACGAGCCCGCACACGGCGGTGCTCGTCGCGGTCGCGTTCGTCCTGCTGCAGTTCCTCGAGAATCACGTACTCGTGCCGGTGCTGATGCAGCGGATCGACCTGCCGCCCGCGCTCACGTTGCTGGCGCAGGGCGTGATGACGTTGCTCTTCGGGCCGTTAGGCCTGCTCGTCGCCGTGCCGCTGCTCGCGGCGGTGATGGTGCTGGTACGGGAGCTCGTCGTGTCGCGGCTGCCGGCCGCGGAGGTGGTCGAGACGGACGTCCTCGCCGAGGACGCGGCCCACGCCGCCACGGCGCGCGTGGCGAGGCGCGCGGGATGACGGACGACGCGTGGCGCGCGGTCGACGCGCACTTCGACGCGCTGTTCGTCCCGGACGACCCCGTACTCGCGGGCGCGCTCGCGGCGAGTGCGGCGGCGGGGCTTCCCGCGATCCACGTCGCGCCGACGCAGGGGAAGTTCCTGCACCTGCTCGCGCGCTTGTGCGGGGCGCGCGCAGTCCTCGAAATCGGGACGCTCGGCGGCTACAGCACGATCTGGTTCGCGCGCGCGCTGCCCGCGGGCGGGCGCGTGGTCACGCTCGAGGCGGACGCGAGGCACGCCGCCGTGGCGCGCGCGAATTTCGAGCGCGCGGGGCTCGAGGGCGTGATCGAGCTGCGCGAGGGGCGCGCGCTCGACACCCTCGCCGCGGTCGAGGCGGACGGGCGCGGGCCGTTCGACCTCGTGTTCATCGACGCCGACAAGGAGAGCGCGCCGGAGTACGTCGCCTGGGCGGTGCGGCTGGCACGCCGGGGCACGGTGATTGTGCTCGACAACGTGGTGCGCGGGGGCGCGGTGGCCGACCCGCACAGCCCGGACGCGCGCGTGCAGGGTGTTAGGCGAGCGCTGGAGTTGCTTGCGGCGGACCCACGCGTGAGCACGACCGCGCTGCAGACCGTGGGCGCGAAGGGGTACGACGGGTTCGCGCTGGCGGTCGTCGTGGCCGACCGGGTATAAAGATCGTCCCGACGATCATCCCTACGCTGACACTCGCGGTCTTCGTTATCGCCGGCGGCTCGTTGCGCCGCAAAGGGCGGCTGCCCGTCAGCACGTACAATGTGCTGCTGCTCATCCTGACCGCGATCTGCCTGGCGTCCGCAGCTCTCTACTATCGCTCGGTACCACGCTGAGCGCGCGGCGGCGTGCGATGACGCCTACGCGTCCTGCGCCGAGCGCCGCGCTGCCGCGACGAGCCGGTCGACCTCGTCCGCCGACGTGTAGCATGCTGCCCCCGCCCGCACGAACCCGCCGCCCACGCGCACCCCGTACCGCTCCGCCACGGTCGCCGCGTAGAAGTCGCCGTGCGAGAGGAAGACGCCCTCCGCCGCCGCGGCCGCGACGACGTCGCGCGGGTGGCGCCCTGCGACGGTGAAGCTGACCGTCGGCGTGCGGGGGAGGTCGGGCGGGGGGCCGTACACGGTCACGCCGGCGACCGCGCGCAGCCCGTCCCACATCCGCGCGACGAGGGCCTGCTCGGCCGCGTGGATCCGGGCGTAGCCCCGGGCGAGGCGCGTGCGGCGGGGCTCGGCGGGGTCGCCGCCGCCTAACGAGGCGAGGAAGTCGATCGCGGCGGTCGTTCCCGCGAGCGCCTCGTGGTTGCGCGTCCCCGTCTCGACCCGCTCGGGGACGGTGTCGGGCGACGGCGCGACGCGCGGCACGTCGAGCGCGGCGAACAGCTCGGCCCGCCCCCACAGGATCCCCGCGTGCGGCCCGTAGAACTTGTAGGGCGAGCAGGCGAGGAAATCGACGCCGGCGCGCGCGAGGGTGCCCACGTCGATCAGCGCGTGCGGCGCCCAGTGCACCGCGTCGACGAAGACGAGCGCGCCGACGTGCCGCGCGGGCCCGGCCGCCCGGGCGACGTCGGTCACCGTGCCTAACGCGTTGCAGGCCGCGTTCACCGCGACGAGTCGCGTGCGGGGCCCGAGGAGCGAGGCGAAGTGCGCCCAGTCGAGCGTGCCGGTGGCCGCGTCCATCCGCGCCGTGCGGAGCACCGCGCCGCGCTCGTCGGCGAGCGCCTGCCACGGCGCGACGTTCGCGTGGTGGTCGAGCTCGGTCACGACGACTTCGTCCCCCGCCTGCAGCGGCCGCCCCTCCCCCGGGCCCGCGGGCAGCGCGCGGCCGAGCGCGCGCGAGAGGTGGAAGGCGAGCGTCGTCATGTTGTGGCCGAAAACGATTTCTTCCGGCCGGGCGCCTAACAAATCGGCCGCGGCCGCGCGCGCGCCGGCGATCACCGCGTCGGTCTCGCGGCTCGTCGGCGTGGCCCAGCGCGCCGTCGCGTTGTGGTGGAGCAGGTAGTCCGCGACCGCGTCGGCCACCGCGCGCGGGACCTGCGTGCCGCCCGGGCCGTCGAAGTACGCGACCGGGTGGCCGTTGTGCACGCGCGCGAGCGCGGGGAAGGCGTCGCGCGCGAGTCCGTCGGTCACAGCGGCTGCTCCAGCACGTCGGTCGCCCGCTCCTCGGGCGTCTCCGCGTGCCCGGCCCCCGCGCCGCCGATCGTCACGCCCGCCTGCTCCTCGATCACGCGCACGGCCTCGACGTGGTCGGCCTCCTCGCCTAACACCCCGCGCGCGTCTCGGAACAGCTCGGCCGTGCGCGTGATCAGCGGCGCGTCGACGCCCTGCGCGCGCGCGAAATCGGCCGCGATCCCCGCGTCCTTGGCGAGCAGCGCGAGGCGGAAGGTCCGCGGGAAGGCGCGCGTGAGCACGCGCTCGGGGAACAGGTTCTCCGAGCTGTTCGAGCGCCCGCTCGACGCGTTGATGACCTCGAGCGCGACGTCCGCGCGCACGCCGGCCTTCTCGAGCGCGGCGAGGCCCTCGCCGGTGCTCCACACGTGCACGGCGAGCAGTACGTTGTTGATCGCCTTCAGCGCGTCGCCCGCGCCGACCGGGCCCGCGTGCACGATCTTCGCGCCGAACGCCGCGAGCACCGGGCGCGCGCGGTCCAGCACGGCCGCGTCCCCGCCGACCATGACCGTCAGCGTTCCCCGCTCGGCCCCGCTGGTCCCGCCGCTCACCGGCGCGTCGAGGAAGGCGACGTCGCGGGCGGCGAGCCGCGCGGCGATGCGCCGCGACCCGTCCGGGTCGCCCGAGGTGCAGTCGACGAGCAGCGTGCCCGGCGCGAGCCCGGCGAGCAGTCCCTCGGGCCCGTCGAGCAGGGCCTCGACCTCGCGCGAGGTCGGCAGGCAGGTGACGACGACCTCGGCCCCGCGTGCGGCGTCGGCCGGCGTGTGCGCCACACGCGCCGGGAGCCCGGTGGCGAACCGCTCGGCCGTCGCGCGCGTGCGGTTCCAGACGGCGAGCGTGAACGGCGGCTGGGCGAGGTGCCGGGCCATCGGGGCGCCGATGGCGCCGAGTCCGAGGAAAGCGACGTGCATGCGGGGATTGATTTCGCGGGGGTGGGTTTGGTGGACAGGCGTGGTCGCGCGGGTAGTTTAGCCGCGCATGCCTCGCTGGGTCCTCGCCATCGCCGACATGCCCGCCGTGCACGCCGTACGCGCAGTCGAGACGGCGTTCGCGGGGGTGCCCGGGGTCGTCGGGGCGGAGGTGTGGATGGGGGGCGCGACGGTCGATCACGACGGGCGCGTCACGCGCGCGGCGTTGGAGGCGGCCGTGGCGATGGCCGGCTGTGCGGTGGTCGACGCGCGCGCGGAGCGGACGCTGCCCACGCTCTGACGGGCGGGTTACCTTGCCGCTCCGCCTCCTCCCCCGCGCTGGACCGTCCGCATGACGCCACCCCATCCCACGGACACCGCCGGGGCGCCCGACGACCGCCCCGTCGGCTCGCTGCTCGCCCCCGACATCCTCGCCCTCCTCGACGAGGACCCCGCGAGCGTCGCGCTCGAGACCGAGGAGCTGCACCCAGCCGACCTCGCCGACGTGGCCGAGGCGATCCCGGAGGAGCGCGTCGTCGCCTTTCTGACCGCGCTGTCGCCCGCGCGCGCGGCCGACGTGCTGGAGTACCTCGACGAGGACCGCCGGGCGCTCGCGCTCGAGGCGATGACGACCCGGCAGGCCGCCGCGCTCGTCACCGAGATGGCGCCCGACGACCGCGCCGACCTGCTCGAGGAACTGTCGCAGGACAACGAGGAGCGCGCCGACGAGATCCTCGCCGAGATCCCGACGGCGGAGCGCGAGGAGACCGAGCGGCTGCTCGCCTACGACCCGTCGACCGCGGGCGGGCTGATGACGACGGAGTTCGTCTACGCGCCCGAGACGCTCTCGGTCGAGGACGCGCTGCGCGGCGTGCGGAGCGTGGCGCGCACGGGGCGGAAGGAGGCGATGTACGCCATCTACACGACCGACGCCGCGGGCCGGCTCGCGGGCGTGCTCTCGCTCCGCGAGCTGCTCGCCGCGGCCGAGGGCGCGAAGCTGGGCGACCTGGCGTGGACCGACGTGCGGAGCGTGCGCGCCGACGCCACGCAGGAAGAGGTGGCGCGCCTCATCTCGGACTACGACCTCGTCGCGCTGCCCGTCGTCGACGCGGACGGCCGCGTGTTAGGCGTCGTCACCGTCGACGACGTGATCGACGTGATCCAGGAGGAGCAGACCGAGGACGTGCAGAAGCTCGGCGGCATGGAGGCGCTCGACGAGCCGTACATGCAGATCGGGCTCGGCGCGATGATCCGGAAGCGCGCGGGGTGGCTGTCGGCGCTCTTCCTCTCCGAGATGCTGACGGCGAGCGCGATGCAGCGCTTCGAGGGCGAGCTGGAGAAGGCGGTGGTGCTCACGCTCTTCATCCCGCTCGTGATGTCGAGCGGCGGCAACTCGGGGTCGCAGGCGACGTCGCTCATCACGCGCGCGATGGCGCTCAAGGAGGTCCGGCTCGGCGACTGGTGGCGCGTCGCGCTGCGCGAGCTGCCCGCGGGCCTCACGTTAGGATCGATCCTCGGCGTGATCGGCGTCCTCCGCATCACGATCTGGCAGCGCCTCGGCCTGTTCAGCTACGGCCCGCACTGGGGGCTCGTCGCGCTGACCGTGGGGTGCGCGCTGGTCGGGATCGTCACCTTCGGCTCGCTCGCGGGGAGCATGCTGCCGTTCCTGCTGCGGCGGTTGGGCTTCGACCCGGCGAGCGCGTCGGCGCCGTTCGTCGCGACGCTGGTCGACGTGACGGGGCTCAGCATCTACTTCTCGGTCGCGTACCTGATCCTGCACGGCACGCTGCTGTGAGGCGGGCGTGACGGTCGGCGCGGCCGAGCGGGGCGGCGCGCCGGACGCGGAGCCCGTCGTCGGGGGCGCGCTGCGCGTGGCGCTCGCGGCGTGTTGCTTCGGGTCGATCAGCACGCTCACGGTGGTCGCGACGCGTGGCGTGCCGGGCCGGCCCGGGGCGTCGCTCGAGGGCGTGTTGTTCTGGCGGTACGCGCTCGCGGCACTCGCGCTCGCGCCGATGGCCGCGCGGGGCGCCGCCCGGGGCGCCGGCCGAAGCGCGGGCGGGTGGCGCCGCGACGGGGCGCGCGCGACGCTCGGGCCGGTGCTCGTCGGCGGGCTGGGGCAGGCCGGCGTCGCGTTCCTGTCGCTGTCGGCGCTCCGCTGGATCACGGTCGGGACGCTCGGCTTCCTGTTCTACACGTACCCGGCGTGGGTCACGCTCGTCGCCGCGGTGCGCGGGAGCGAGCCGCTCGACCGGCGGAAGCTCGTCGCGCTCGCGCTGTCGCTCGCGGGGATCGCCTGCACGATCGGGTTCCCGGGCGCGGCCGCGGCGTCGCGCGTCGCGTCGGGCGCGCCGGCGGCGGGCTCGGCGTGGCCGGGCGTGCTGCTCGCGCTCGCGGGGGCGGTGGTCTACGCGCTCTACATCCCGTACTTGGGCGCGCTGCAGGCCCGGCTCACGCCCGTGGGCGCGTCGGCGCTCGTCTGCGCGGGGGCGGCGCTGCTGTTCGCGGGGCCGGCCGCGTACGGTGCGGTCGCGGGCGGGACGCCGCTCGTCGCGCTGCCGGGCGCGGCGTGGCTCGCGATCGCGACGCTCGCGCTCGTCTGCACGGTGCTCGCCTTCATCGCGTTCCTCTCCGGACTCGCGCGGCTCGGGCCGGTGCGGTCGGCGATCGTGTCGACCGTGGAGCCCTTCTTCACCGCGCTGCTCGGCGCCGTCGCGCTCGGCCAGCCCGCGGGGGCCGGGACGTTCGCGGGGGGCGCGCTCATCGCGCTCGCGGTGCTGCTGCTGCGACGCCCGGGGCGGCGCGACGCCGGGGGCTGAGGGTCGGGGCGCGCGCGGGGCAAGCGGCTTGCACGGGGGCGCGCCCACCCCCGCACGTTTCCACGCCAACGCCGCGCCTCAGGTGAGCTCGATGCACGCAGCACAGCGGATCGCACAGATCTTCGGATGGGCATTCGTCGTCGTCGGCCTGGCCGGCTTCGCCGCGACCGGCGCGAGCATGGACCCGAGTCACCTGACCGCGCCGAAGCTCTTCGGGGTGTTCCCGGTGAACGTGGTGCACAACGTGGTGCACCTCGTCTTCGGCGCGTGGGGGATCCTCGCGGCGCGGAGTACGGGCGCGTCGCGGACGTACCTGTTAGGCGCGGGACTCGCGTACCTCGTGCTCGCCGCGCTCGGCGTCGTGCTGCCGGACGGACTCGGGCTCGTGCCGCTCGGCGGGAGCGACGTGGGGCTGCACCTGTTCCTCGGGCTCGGGCTGTTGCTGTCGGGGATGATCACGGCGCGGACGCCGGTCGCGGGCGGGCGGGCGTAGGCGCCGGACGGGTCACGTTAGGCGCGGGGCGCCCGCGTCTAACGTGACCCGTCCGTCCGCCCGCCCCCGCTCGTCCGCCCCGCGACCCAGTGGACCAGCACGAGGCACGACACGACGTACGGGAACACGCCGTACAGCGTGTCGCTCGCCGAATGCGAGTGCCGGTCCACCGCCGCGAACACCTGCGCGCAGAATGCCGCCGCGAGCGCCACGACGCCCCCGCCCTGCCACGACCTCGGCCGGTACGTCCAGCCCCAGGGTGCGAACCACGACCGTGCCATCGAACGCTCTGACGTGAGAGGATACCAAGTACTTCGCATTGCAAAGTAAACGCCGCCCGCGTACCCGCAAGGCACCCCCGGCCGCTCACGCGCGCGGCGCCGTCCCGTTCCGACGCTCCGCCCGCACGAACGCCCCCGCCCCGACGAGCGACACCGCCGCGAACGAGAACCACTGCACCGCGTAGCTGAAGTGCGGGCCCTCGTCGGTGACCTCGGGCGTCGGGAGCCGCTTCAACCGGTCGTACGGCGGCCGTGACTGGTCGGCGAGTGGCGCGGCGACGACGTAATCCGGCGTGACCGGCGCGCCGACGTCGCGCGCGACGAGCGCGGGGTCGAGGTACCGGTACGCGCGGTAGGCGCGCGCGTTGCCGCCCTCACCGCCCAGCCGCGCCGCGCCGCCCCGGCGCGACGGCAGCTCGACGTAGCCGGTGACCGCGAGCGAGTCGCTCTCGCGCGCGCCGGCGAGGTCCACGTCGGTGCCGTTGGGCGAGTACAACCACCCGCGGTCGACGAGGACGAGCGTGTCGCCGCCGGGCGCGCCGGCGCCGACGCGCACCGGTGTGAGGATGTGCACGCCCGGCGCGCCCTCGCGCGTGCGGTTGGCGAGCACGAACTCTCGCGTGTAATCCGGGCGCCCGGCGACGGTGACGCGGCGGTAGTGGCGCGCGAGCGTGTCGCGCGGGAGCGCCGCGTACGGCACCGGCGCCGTCGTGAGGTGCGCCGCGAGCGCGGCGTTGTGTGCGCGGCGCTCGGCGAGGCGCGACAGCTGCCAAAAGCCGAGCCGCACGCAGCCGGCGGCGGCGGCGACGGCGATGAGGACGAAGACGAGCAGACGGCGGGACACGGACGTGGGGCGAGGGTCGGCCGGCAATCTACGACCCTCGGCCGGGACCCCCGGCCGGCCGGACCTCCGCGCGCTCAGAGGAGCGTCAACTGCTCGCCCAACGCGTCCGGGTGGATCGTGCGCTGGCCCAAGCGCCACTGCAGGTCGCGCACGCTCTGCGGGCTGTGACCGGCGAAGTGGTTGTTCACGAATCCGTACACCCCTTCCGTCGCCGCGGCGAGCGCGCGCAGCACGTCGGCCCACGCGTCGAGCTCGCGCGTGCGGTCGATCTGGATGCGCGAGTAGTCGACGAGGTCGCGGTTCGCGCCCATCCAGCGCACGTAGGCGAACCCTGGGCGCCCCGCCGCTGCCCCGCGCTCCGCCAGGCGCTCGGCGAGTCGCAAGACCCAGCGCCGCGGGATCCAGCGGCCGTCGGAGAGCGCGGGCGTCACGCCGTGGTCGGCGAGGAGCGCGAGCACGCTCACCGCGAGCGCGCCGTCGGCGAGCCACGCGCGGTCGCGGAACTCGACCGCGAAGCGAACGTCGTCGGGCAGTTTGGGCACGAAGCGCGCGAGCGCCGGCAGCTCTGCGGGTCCGAAGTCGGGGCCGAGTTGGACGAGGACCGGGCCGAGTTTGGGGCCGAGGAGGCGGGCGCGGTCGAGAAACGTGTCGAGGATCTCGTCGCCGCCGCGCAGGTGGCGTTCGTGCGTGAGCTCCTGCGGCAGTTTGAGCGCGAAGCGGAACTCGGGGGGCGTGCGCGCCGCCCAGCCGCGCACGGTCCTGTCGGACGGCACGGCGTAGAAAGTCGAGTCGACTTCGACCGTGTCGAACGCGCGGGCGTAGACGGAGAGGAAGTCGGCGGCGCGCGTGCCCGTCGGGTAGAACGCGCCGGCCCACGCGTCGTAATTCCACCCCTGGGTGCCGAGGCGCACGCGACGGGGCTCGGGCGGCGCGGCGGCGGGTGCGACGGGCGCGGGCGACGCCGCGGGCGGAGTTGGGCGCATGCGCGACCAAATGGCCGCGGCGGCGCGGTCGTGTCAAGGCGTGTCAGGGCGTGTCAGGGCGTGTCACGACGCAGCAGACCGGGCTGTCCGGCGGCG
>JAABUZ0100002679.1_pt1 | contig 28777 bp, 31 predicted proteins | sample 5562091 | NCBI WGS metagenome assembly JAABUZ01 (sample SAMN12813069, study PRJNA571459) | rock metagenome | isolation source: Antarctica rocks | place: Antarctica: Victoria Land, Linnaeus Terrace sud | collected 2015-12-21 | reverse complement strand
TGGTCGACCTGACGCCCCCGCGGCCCCACGGCCTGGCGTGGGTGGAGGATCTCGCGGGGGACGACGCTCCACTCAAGTGGGAGGAGAACTTGGCATGACGAGAGCCTCCATCGGGAAGCGCGGGGCGAGCGGGACGACCATAGGTGGGATCGTGCGCGACCGGGCGCCGCGCCTGGCGGTGGCCGCCGCGGCGCGTGCGGTGGCATGCCCGGTCCGTGTCGGGCTCGGGCCTGAACAGGCCGGGCACGCCGCCCCGGCGGTGAGGGCGTACGGTGAGCAGTCGAGCATGCGGGCATGCAGGAGGGCCAGTGATGCAAGAAGATCCTGACCGCGCGCGGCGCGACGAATCGATGCAGCGGCGGGTGGACGAGCACGGCGTGCCGGACGGCGTCGTCGAGGAGGGCTGGCAGGGGCTGGTCACCGCGCCGGCGGCCCCGCCGGAAGGGGGGCACGACCTGCCGCAAGTGGCGCCGGCGCCGGAGGCGGCCAACGTCACCGGCACGGCCCAAGCCCTCACCCTGGAGCGCCAGCCGCTCCAGCTCGGCCCGCTGGAGAAAGTCTATGTCTACTGGCTGGCCGGCATGAGCTGCGACGGCTGCTCCATCTCCGTCCTTGGCGCGACGCAGCCGCCCATCGAGGCCCTGCTGACCGGGGCGGTCCCCGGCCTCCCGCGGCTGATCCTGCACCACCCGGTGCTGGCGGTCGACGCCGGCGAGGCCTTCGTCAAGCACTTCGAGGACGCCTGGCACGGTAAACTCGACGCGCCCTACGTCATCGTCCTGGAGGGCTCGGTCCCCGACGAGAAACTCTCGGGCGACGGCTGGTTCTCGGCCATGGGCACCGGCGGCCTGAACGAGAGCGGCGCGGGCCGGCCAACCGTGATGAACGAGTGGCTGGCGCGCCTGGCGCCCGGCGCCGCCGCCGCGATCGCCATCGGTACGTGCGCCACCTGGGGCGGCATCCCCGCGGCGGCCGGCAACCCGACGGGCTCGATGAGTCTGATGGACTTCTTGGGCAAAGACTATCAGAGCACCTTCGGCCTGCCCGTCATCAATGTGCCGGGCTGCGCCCCGCAGGGCGACAACTTCACCGAAACCGTCGCGGCGGTCCTGCTGTTCCTGCAGGGGCTTGGTCCCCTGCCGGAGTTCGACGAGTTAGGTCGCCCGGCCTGGCTCTTCGGCGAGACGGTCCACCGCCGCTGCAACCGGGGCGGCTACTACGAGGAGGGCGTGTTCGCGGACCACTATGGTGGCCAGGAGTGCCTGGTGGAGGTGGGCTGCTGGGGGCCGGTGGTGCAGTGCAACATCACCGGGCGCGGGGCCATCAACCATGTGGGCGGCTGCATGAACGTCGGCGGCATCTGCATCGGCTGCACGATGCCCGGCTTCCCCGACAAGTTCACCCCGTTCTACAAGGCGGCGCCCGGTTCGCTCGTCTCAAGCACCGCCTCGCGCGTGATGGGGAGCGGCATCCGCCGGCTGCGCGAGATCAGCCGCAACGACCGCAACCGCGAGCCCCTGTGGGACAAGGAGGCCGCCGTCCCCAGCGGCTGGGCGCGCCACGCGTCCCAGCCAACGGCGGCCGGCAAGGCCATGCATTTCTTCTACGACAAACTCCAATATGCGGGCGCCGAGCGGCCCGGCCGCACCGGCGCGGACGAGCAGTACCGGGCCGACGGGCACGCGGGGACAGGGAACGGCGCCGGGCCGACGGGCACGCGGGGATAGAGTGCGCCGCGGGCGCGCCGTGAGAAGGAGAGATCGGATCAATGGACACGACAACCCGCTGGTGGATCTCAGCACTGGCTATCGGTGGTGTGGTGGTTGGCGTCGTGGCCGCGCTGCTGCTGCGCATTATCCGCGCGGCGAACAGCATCGACCGCTACGCCGCCGATATTTGGGACGCGGGGCAGAAGATCGCCGGGAACACCGCCTCGATCTGGATGCTGGAGCAGACCAATAGCGTGGCCGGCCAGATCCTGGCCACGGCGCAGTCGATCGACGCGCACGCGGCCGCGATCGACGGCGCCCTCACCGGGACGCAACCGGCCGCGCCGGATGAGGCCGCGGCGGCGAGCGCATCGACGGCGGCCGCGCAGTGACGAGGAGGGTACGACGATGCGGCGACTCCTGACCATCCTGTCCGTGACCGAGGTGCTGACGCTGGTCGCCGCCCTGGCCGCGGCGTTGATCCAGATCGGCAACGCGCTCGGCAGTATCGAGAAAAACCTGGCCAAGGTGACGATGGGCCTGCGCGCCATCGACAAGCAGACCGCCCCCCTCGAGACGCACATCACGCGGATCAACGGGGGCCTGACGGCGGTGGGCGAGGGCCTCGCGTCGGTCGATCATCACCTCGCGCGCGCCGAGGCGGCGCTGAGAAAGGGATAACGCGGCATGTGTTTCAAGAATCTGCCGGTCGAATTCGACGCCGAGGGTAAACCCTACCTGAAGGAGGGCGTCGCCAACCCGTATGGCTACGCGCCGCGCACGGACCTGACGGAGGGCCAGATCAAGGACCTGTTGACGCGCAACGGACACCTGACCGAGGTGAACTTCGACCCAGTCACGCGCGTGGCGGGGGCGCTGGCGTTCCACAGCGTGGCCGACCTGGACAACCACCGGGTCGTCGAGACCAACGCGGTCGCGACCCTCTTCCGCGGCTACGAGGTCATCCTCAAGGGGCGCGACCCGCGCGACGCCATCTTCATCAGCAGCCGCGCCTGCGGCGTCTGCGGCGGCGTCCACTCGACCTGCGCGGCGCTCGCGCTGGAGATGGCCTTTGGTGTCCAGCCGCCTCCGCTCGGGGTTATCGTCCGCAACCTGTTGCTGGCCGCGGAGTTCCTCTACGACCACCCGCTGCACCTCTTCCTGCTGGCTGGTCCCGACTATTCGCAGTCCGCGGTCGAGGCGACCAATCCCGAGCTGTGGGAACAGGCGCAGCGCACCCCGACGGAGCACGGCGGCGTCCATGGCTACGCCACGATCGGCGCGATCATGACCGACCTCAATCCTCTCTCCGGCCGTCTCTATCTCGAGGCGCTGGGCATGACGCGCGTCGCCCGCGAAGCCTACGTCATCCTCGGCGGCAAATATCCGCACCCCGAGACGATCGTGCCCGGCGGCGTCAGCACGACGGTGACGCTGACAACGTTCAACGAGTACTACTCGCGGCTCGTCAAGCTCATCGACTACGCGAAGAAAGTCGCGCTCCTCTGGGACGACGTGTTCGACTTCTTCCTGCGCGCCAATCCGGAGTACGCCAAGGTCGGCGCGCGCCGTAAGAACTTGATCGATACGGGCCTCTGGGACAACCCCGATCTCTACGACACGACCTACGCCAATTGCAACACATGGGGGGAGGGGCGCTGGGCCACCCCCGGCGTCATCGTCGACGGCGAGCTGCGCACGACGAAGCTGCAAGACATCAATATCGGCCTCGAAGAATTCGTCGAGCACTCCTTCTACGAGGGCTGGGAGGGCCTGCCCTTCCCGACCGACCCGGCCGGCGCGCCCCTGAGCCCCCACCACCCTTGGAACAAGGAGACCAAGCCGCGGCCGCAGGGCATCAACTGGAAGGAGAAATACACCTGGGACACGGCGCCGCGCTGGGACCGTATGGCCATGGAGACCGGCCCCTACTCACGGATGTGGAACACCGCCGTGGCGCGGAAGATGCCCCAAAATGACTTCATCGAGGCGACGGGCCACAGCCTCAAAATGCGCCTACCCAAGGTGATGACGCCCGAGCTCGAGTTGGAGTGGCACGTCCCCCAGGACTGGAACGCCTTCGAGCGCAACCGGGGCCGCGCCTACGCCTGCGCCTACACCGCGATGGTGGCGATGAACAACTGGCTGCAGGGGCTGGCGTTGTTGCGCGACGGCCAGACGGCGGTCAGCACACCGTTCGAGCTGCCCCGTCACGGCACGCAGATCGGCGTCGGATTCTGGGGGGCCGGACGTGGCTACCTCACCCACCACGCCGTGATCGAGAACGGGAAGATCGCCAACTACCAGATCATCACGCCGTCGACGTTCATGGCGTCGCCGCGCGACCCGTTCGGCAACATGGGACCGTACGAGGAGGCGGTGCTCAACACGCCGCTCCTGGAGACCTACGAGAAGAACGAGGACTTCAAGGGGATCGACATCCTGCGCGCCATCCGTTCGTTCGACCCCTGCATGCCCTGCACGACGCACGTCTACACCGGCGATCGCACCATCGTCCGGGAGGTCAATACCTGCGCCTGTGGCGTCGAGTAGCCGGGGCGCGTGGGCACGGGCCACGCGGATGCGCTGGAGGGGAGGGCGCCGATGCCAGGGAGGGGATCGGGGGGGCCGATGCAGGATGTGGATGTCCACCGTGCGCGGGCGCTGACAGGGCTGCGTACGCTCATCACGGGCGTGGGCTATCGCAATCTGCGCGATTGTTCCGCCGGGAACGCCGTGGTCGACGCCCTGTTATCTGTGCGCTGGCCGCCGGGTGTGGAGGTCGAGGATCTCAGCTACGGGCCGATGGACGCCGTCTTCCGGTTGCGGGAGGCGGCTCCCGCGCTCCTCGTCGTCGTCGCCGCGGTGGCGCGGCCCGAGTGGCCGGGGCGAGAGCCCGGACGGGTGTACCAGCGGCAGTGGCGCTACGAGCCGGAACCGCCCGCGCTGGTGCAGGGGCGGGTCGCCGAGGCGGTGACCGGCGTCATCAGCCTCGATAACCTGCTGGTTATCTGCGCGCACTTCGCGGCGCTGCCCCCGGAGGTGACCGTCATCGAGATCGAGCCGGAGGACGACGGCTGGGGCGAGGGCTTCTCGCCGCGCGTCGGCCGCGCGGTCGAGGACATCATCGCCCAGTTACGCGCCCAATTTGGCCCGCATGGCGACAAAGGATAGGTGCGGCGGTGGTATTGTAGGGGAGAGGAGGTGAACCCGATGGCGAGCGGTAGAACGGACGACGGCGACGAGGCGCTGGAGGCCCTGCGCTGGCGCGACGAGATCCTGGGCGTCCTGTTCTGGCTCCGCGGCGAGGGCATCATGCCCGACGCGGCGGCGGGCGATCTCGGCGGCTTCCTCGGCGCCGACCCGACGATGCTGTGCGACCACCTGGAGCGCCTCACCGCCGAGGGCTACCTCGACCGTACCTCCGTCGGGGAGGACGCCCGCTACCGACTCAACGACACGGGCAACCAGGAGGGTGGCCGCGCCTTCGCCGACGACTTCGCCGCGCTGACCGGCGCGGCGCACGGGGAGTGCGGGCCGGGGTGCTCCTGTCACCGCCACGGTCCGGGGGCATGCAAGATTCCAGCCTGAACGACCGCCCCAGCGCGGGTAGAAAACAGAGGGCTTACTCACTATGAACAGCGTGCCGCCCCCCGATGCGCTCACGCCGCCTGACGAGTTGACGGCACTGGGCGACTGGATCGACGGGCTGATCCAGGATGTCACGGCGTATCCCGACGAGGGTCTGCGCGCGCGCGTTTTCGCCCTGCTGGACGGCGTCGATGCCCTGCATCGCGCGGCGCTGGGGCGACTGGTGACGATCCTTCAGGCGCCGGGAGCCGAGGCGGTATGGGCGCAGGCGCGGGACGATCGGTTAATCAGCACGGTGCTGCTGCTCTACGACCTGGCGCCGTCGGCCGCACAGACGCGGGAGTCGGCGCCCCGACCGCTCCCGGCGCCACCAAAGCCTGGAAGCGAGGCGTTGCGGGGCAAGCGCATCCTCCCGATGACCGCGGCGCGGTCAGGGCAGCCCCCCGTGTCTGTCGCCGCGCCAACGGTGGCGCCCGCGCCGGCATGGCAGGATGTGACCGCCCTCGGCGATGTGCCGCCGGGCGCGTTACGCGGCTTTCGGGTCAACGGCGACGCGGTGCTGCTCTGCAACGTCGGCGGCGATGTCTTCGCCTATCACGACGCCTGTCCCGACAGCCCGCTCGTCCTCTCGATCGGGCAACTCGAGGGCGACGAGATCGTCTGTCCCTGGCATGGCTGCCGCTTTGACGCGCGCGACGGCCAGCGCAGGGGACATCGGGGGACGGGTCTCACATCGTTCCCCGTGGCGACCGATGGGTCCGTCGTCCGCGTGGCCGTGGCCGGGCCCGCGGGGATGGCGCCCGGCGGCCAACCGTCCCCGGCGGAGGTCCTAACAGGCGCATGAGGTCCTGAGGGGTGATAGTGATGGTCGATAATGTGAGCGGAGAGAGTATGGCCGACCAGCGCCCCCGTTTCACGGTGAGCGCCATCGGCGTCGTGTATCGACCGGACCTGCCGGACGACGCACCCACCGCCCAGGGGGAGTACGTCGATCCTTTTGCCGAGTCGGTCATCACCGTCTATCCCGAGTGGGTCGCGGGCCTGACGGGGATCGAGGAGTTCAGCCACCTCGTGGTCGTCCTCTACATGGACCGCGCCGCGCCGCGTCATCCCGACGATCCACTCACGCACCAGGTCGAGGCGGCCGAGGGGATGCCGGAGGTTGGTCTCTTCAGTACGCGCAGCCCGCGGCGTCCGAACCCGTTGGGGCTCTGCTGCCCGCGTTTGATCGAGCACACCGGCGACACCCTGCGCGTGACCGGCCTGGATGCCTGGTCCGGCACCCCGGTGCTGGACATCAAAGGCTACTACCCGCGCGATGAGTTGCGCCCGGACGCCATCGTGCCCGCGTGGCTTCGCCAACTCTGGAGGCAGCACGACGCGGCGCGCGGCCCCCATCGCACGTCGTAGCGGCCCCCATCGCGCGTCGTAGAGGAGAGTCATGGACGAGGCTGACGTGCGATCACCGCGACACGCCAGGGCGGTCACGGAGCGCGGGAGAGCGACGCTACGTATCTTGATCGCCGGGGTGGGCAACCTGCTGCGCGGCGACGACGGCTTTGGCGTCGAAGTCGCGCAACGGCTCCTGGCCTGCCCGCCCTGCATCCCCGGCGCCACCATCACCATCATCGAGACCGGCATCGGGGGCATGCATCTGGTCCAAGAACTCCTCTTGGGGTACGACGCGCTGGTGATCCTCGACGCGGTCGAGCGCGGAGCCGCGCCAGGCGCGCTCTTCCTACTAGAACCGGAGCGCGTTGAGCCGGCGCGCTGGCCGGCCGAGGTCCTGCGCGACTTCTTCGCCGACACCCACTATGCGGAGCCGTCGCACGCGCTGGCACTGGCCGAGGGCATCGGCGCGCGGCCGCCGCACGTCCTCATCGTCGGCTGTCAGGTCGCCGCGGTCGACGATCTGCTCCAGGGCTTGACGCCCGCGGTGGCGCGCGCGGTCGACCATGCCACGCGCCGGTTGCCCCACATCCTCACAGACTGGCTGTCCGACCCTTTGCAATCAGCGTGTGCACGGTAGTGGCAGGGCGAGGCGCTGGCCTGCGCGTAGCGTAACCCTCGACCCATGTGCCCGCTTGACATCGCCGCAGCATGTATTTATAGTGGCAGCGATGATCGCCCGACCCGTGCTGTGGTAACGAGACGTCGACCCCGACAGCGGAAGGCCAAGTCGCGGGGCGGACGTGATCACTCGCGCCGCGATCGACCAGGGGTGAACCCGATCCGTCGGATCGGACTTTACCGCTCTACGGGGGAATCAGCCTACAGGGGGAATCAACGCCGGCCCCATCGTTCAGACCCTGTTGATTGACCCTGAGCAGAGTCAAGTGCGATCGATCAGCCGGACTGAGAATCAAAACGGCCGCAAGAAAGAAGGAGCCGTCGCTATGCACACCGGTGACCGAATCGACCAACTCGTCGACGATGCGTCGCACGACCGCATCTCACGCGGCGCCTTTATGCGCCGCGCCGTAGCCCTCGGCCTTAGCGTGCCGGCTGCGTCCTCCCTCTTTGCCGCATCCGGGGCCAGCGCGGCGACGCGCGCCGGAAATGGGTCGGGCGCTGTTGACATTCTGGTCGGTTTCGGCGCGGGCAACGCGCCCAACCAGATCCCGATCCAGCAACAGATCGCCACGTCGCTCATGGCCCACAATCGCGGGCTCCAGATCCGCTTCGACCGCGTTCTCGACAGCGCCGCGGCAAACCAGAAGCTGACACTTCAAATCGCGTCCGGCAATCCACCGCAAGTCATCATGCCCTCCGGCCTCTACGGTATCAACCTGTTCGTGGACAAGGGGGTGTGGCAGGATCTTGGCCCGTACATGAAAGCCGACGGCCTCAATCTGGAAAATCTTTTCCTCCACGAGACGGTCGATGTTGCCCGCGCCACGACCTACTACGGAGCGGGATCGACGCATGTCGTCGGCCTGCCCGTCGTCGTGCATGGCCACTTCCTGGGCGTCAATCACGACCTCTTCAAGAAGGCCGGCGTGCCGGTACCCACGTACGGTTGGGATGACCGGACCTGGAATTACACGAAGATGCTAGACCTTGCGATGGCCACAACACTCGACGTTCACGGCCATCGCGCTGGCCAGCGCGGGTTCGATACGACGAACATCGTGCAGTATGGCCTGGCTCGCTTCGATCCCGGGATCGCCGCGCGTGGCTATGGCGCCGTCTTCCCGTACAACCCGGCGACGAAGAAGCCGGGTTACAATACGCCCGCGTTTATCGCGGGGCTGCAGTTCGGAGCGGACCTCCAGAACAGGTACCACGTCGTCCCCGCCGATGCCGCGGTGGCCGCGTTGAGCGGCGCGACCGGGAGCGAGGATGCCAGGCAGATGGCCTGGCTCTCGGGCAAGATGGCCATGGCCGAACTCTGCAGTTGTGACCTGCCTACCTGGGGCGCGGTCAAGGACTTCACATGGTCGATTATCGCCATCCCTACCGGGCCGAAGCGCCGCTTCTCGTACCTCAACCTTGACGTCGGCGCGATCGTGGCGTCGAGCAAGCACGACGGGAACGTAGCCGGCGCCTGGGAGGTACTCAAGGGCTATCTGATCAATCCGACCAACCAGAGGCAATTTTCCTACGGCAGCCTGCGCGGCATCCCTGCGCTGAAAAGGAACGCTCATGTCTTCAATGACGCCGTGAAGCGGGATTATCCCACTCTCGACGCCGCGATCATCACGGAATCGGTGGCCCATGGCTCGACCGCAAATGAGGCCTGGCATCCCGCCTACACCCAGATCGATGCCGTGGTGAATCCACTCCTCGACCGCGTCGCGGCCGGTGCAATGACGGCCGCTCAGGCGGCGCCGCTGATGCAAAAGGCCGCCGAGAAGGCCGTGGACGCCTGGCTCGCCACCAACACATTGCCCACCGGATGAGCGGCCGGCAGCCGGACGCGCAGGGCAGGGCGCGTGGGCCCGATTGTGGATGGAACGCCGGTCGGGCCCGCGGTACAAGGCGCTCCCGACTGTCAGGTTTTCACGCCACCGCCAAGACAGGAATCGCTTGCCGCCGTCATCACGCTCGTCACGCCCGCGCACCCCTCGCCAGGCCCTGCGCGCTGTCGAGACGCGGCTTGAAAGACCCGCGCGAGGCCACCCCCTCCTGTCTGTTCCTGGGTGTCCAGCATGACCGGAACGGAGAACAGGTCGAAACGGTCCCTAGCCTGGGCGGTCTGCACCATGTCTATCATCGCGCAGCATGATAGGCGAAACAGGGCTGACCTAGAGCGGATGTGTGACATGGTCAGGACACCCGAAAAATTAAGGTGCGATGGCCCTGGTTTGTGCTATCATGCACAACAGCCAAAGGAGGCTGATCATGAGAATCGCGGTATCTGGTAAGGGTGGCGCCGGTAAGACGACTACGGCGGCGACGCTTGCGCGCGTCTTTGCCCGGCGGGGCTACTGCGTCAACGCGCTGGACGACGACCCGAATCCTAATCTCGCCGTGGCGCTCGGCTTGACGACCGACCAAATTGACCAACTCAAGCGGGTGCCGCGCGACGACATCCTCGTGGAACGCGTCGATGCCGAGGGCCATGCCTCGCTACACCTGACCCGGCCGTTCGAGGACATCCTACGGGAGTACGGGGTGCGCGGCCCCGACAACGTCGGTGTCCTGACGATGACCGGGTTGCTGGGGGCCGGCAAAGGCTGACTATGCGGTCAGCACGCCGCGGTGCGCGGTGTCATGGGGGAACTGCCGGCGAGCCGTCCCGGCGATATCACCGTCCTCGACATGGAGGCGTCGATCGAGCACCTGACGCGCGGCACCGTCCGTAACGTCGACGTGCTGCTCGTCGTCACCGAGCCCTACTATCGATCGCTGGAAACGGTGGGGCGCACGGTCCCGCTCGCGCGTGAGCTAGGGCTCGAGCGCGTTTGGATCGTCGCGAACAAGGTACGCGGCGACCGCGACGAGGCGGCGATCCGCGCGTACTGCGCGCGGCAAGGCTTCGAGATCGTCGCCGTGGTGCCGTTCGATGAGGAGGTCACCGAAGCGGACCACATCGGCCGCGCGACGATCGATTACGCGCCGACCGCGGCCATCGTCAACGCGCTCGAGGGGTTGGCCGACTGTCTCATCGAGCGGCTCGAGGCCCCATTGCCCGTGGCTCGCTGACCCGGTCACGGACGATCGTAAGCACGGCCGGCCTGGCCATTCTGTCAGGAGAGACGCCCCCCTCCACGTATGTATAGGGTCGCGGGGGCGCCGCGTGGCTTGTCACGTTGCCTGGCGTGTCCACGAGCGCGCGAGCGCGGCGAGGGCCTCAATGGCAGGCGCGTGGGGCGCGGCATCGAGGGGCGAGAGACCATCGACGTCGGCCCTGCTTATCGCAGCGTCTTCCGGGACGGCCACGTAATCGCCGTCCCCCAGGGCCGCACGCACCTGTTCCAGATCCTCCTCGCCGCGCAGCCTGTTGGCGATCAGGTGGGTGGTGGCGGCAATCTTGCGCTCAGCAATGATCTCACGCGCCCGGAGCGCCACTTCGATAGATTTGGATATGGCACGGCTAGCAGCAACGCCCGGTCCAGAGAGCCCTCCTCCATGCGCGTGAGGGTACCAAGGCCCGCCTCCATGTCCGCGATAACGGCGCGCCGTCCTACCTCGATCTGCCCGAGCAACTGCTCGGGTGACGCTCCGCATCAGGGTCAGCCCGGGTTCAGGTTGTCGATCCGGGTGACGACAGCTAGCCGCACGCCGTCTGGGGCCGTCGCCCCAAAGCGATCTCAGCATTTTCTCGACGCTGGGTGCGTGCTCGACCGTGCCGTCGTCCAACGCCTGATGGATGCCGGCCAGCCGTTCAGTGGCGGCCACGCCAAGACCGAGCGCGAGCCCGAGGCTGGGATTTGCATCGCAGTCAAGGGCAACGACCTCCCAGCCCTAGCGCGCAAGGCTTCGGGCGAGAATGGCGGAGACAACGGTCTTGCCCGTGCCGCCCTTGCCGATAACCGCGACCTTCATGACATCTCTTCCAATCCGCTGACCAGGTGGCCGTCGCCTGCACCGCGCGACTGCGGCGCGACATCGATGGGTGCCATGCCCCGTCGTTCTGCCTCGGCCAGATCATCATCGTAGGGGATGATGCCAAGGAGGGGCAGCGTGATCGCTTGCGTCACCACCTCAAGGTCCGTCTCGGACTGCATCTTGTTCACGACCAGGTGGGTCGCCACGGGCAGAAGGCGGCGTGCGGTAAGGATGGAGGCCGCCGACGGTTCCACCACGGCGATACGCACGGTGGCGAAACAGGCTGGACCCGGTCACATGACCGACGTACTGGGTGGGAAGTTATTCTTCCCCGCTTCCAAGTGGGGATTAGACAAGAATGTGCCAGGAACCTTGAACCAAGCCAGGAATCGCTCACGATGGCTTCAAAATACTCATGTGCGGTTAACTTTCTTACCGCAACGCTGTGGGAGTATTTCCTCCCGCAGAGTACGTCGGTCATGTGACCGAGTCCAAAACAGGCCCAGCCAAACATGGCCTGGCGGGTCCCCGCGGCAAGATCCGCGACCACGGCCCACCCGGGTCGCCGAAACCGCTCCTTGACATGGCGAAACGCCACCGTGACGCTCGGCTCTACACCTCCGGGGAGCTTGCCCAATTCCAGGAAGCGGACCCCGTCGGACGCGGGAGCGGCGTACTGCGTGACGAGATGCACCAGGCCTGCGCCCTTGACGACCTTCCACCGCTTGCCCGTCTTGCCGTCGACGCGCTCGGCCAGGCCGACCGGAAGTCGCCCCGCATTCAATAGGCGCCCCCAGCGAGAAAGCTAACCCCGGCGCCGTATCGACATCCAGCGCCAGCACCTGGCGCCCGTTATGGGCCAGATGAAAGCAACTCTCAGGCGACGGCCGTCTTTCCCTGCGTCTTCGGTCATACGATCACTACCTTGGGTTCATCGCCGCACCGTTGTCGTTCGTGCGGTCGGATACGTCGCGCACCATCCGTTGGTGGCAGCCATGCGGCTGCCGCGGCAGCCCCCGGGGATGTGGCGGACACCGCGCACGATGGATCGCATCGTACCAACTCCTTGCCGTGCCTCCCGTGTACCATCGGCGGCCCAAGCCGCACGAGTTGATAGGGCGGTATCGGCTTTGACCAGCGCCAGGGGGCGTGCTATGATAGCGGCGCGGCAAAGTTGCGCAGTCTCTCGCCGCCACGGGCGGCGAGGCGGCGACGGTGACACGGACGGCGTCAGGGAACGGCACGTCCTCTGGCCATGTGCATTCCGTGGAGTTCTCCGTGAACCCGATCCGTGAGGGATCGCGTGCGTGTGTTTGTGAGTGGAGGGATGGGTGCCCGGTGTCGTGCGCACAGGTGTGCCCAGGCGGACAGAAACCAGAAACCAGCGTGAGGCGCACGTCCGGTACATGCGCTAGAGAGAGGCTTCATCATGCTCATCGCTGACCGAATGGCTCGACTCATCGACGATGCGTTACACGATCGGATCTCACGCCGTGCCTTCACCCGACGGGCCCTCGCGCTTGGGCTCAGCCTCCCGGCCGCGTCAGCCATCCTGATCGCAGCGGAGTCAGCCGACGCGGCCACACGCGCCGGCACGGGCCTTGTCGACATCCTTGTCGGTTTCGGCACGGGCAACGATCCCAGCCAGATCCCAATTCAGCAACAGATCGCCAACAAGCTCATGGCACGGCATCATGGGCTCCAGATCCGCTTTGATCGCGTCCTCTCCAGTGATATAGCCAACCAGAAGTTGACGCTGCAGATCGCATCCGGCCGTCCGCCACAAGTCATCATGCCGACCGGTCTCTATGGTATCAATCTGTTCATTGATAAAGGCGTGTGGCAGGATCTTGGCCCGCAGGTGAGGGCCGATGGCGTGAAGCTGGAGGATTTATACCTCCCCGCCGCGGTCGATGCCGCGCGGGCCGTCGCCTACTACGGGCCGACGTCGACGCATGTCATTGGCCTGCCTGTGACGGTGCACGGCCATTTTCTGGGCATTAACAATGACCTCTTCAAGAAAGCCGGTGTGCCGATCCCAACCTATGGGTGGGGGGATCCCGCGTGGAACTACAACAAGATCCTTGAACTTGCCCAGGCAACGACGCTCGATGCCCATGGCCATCGTGCGAATCATGGGGGATTCGATCCAACGCACATTGTGCAGTACGGCTTTGCCCGCTTCGATCCCACCATCGTGGCACGCGGCTACGGAGCACGTATTCCCTACAACCCGGCGACGAAGAAGCCAGGTTACGACACACCCGAGTTCATCAATGGGCTGCGTTTTGCCGCCGACATGCAGAACAAGTACCACGTCGTCCCCGACGATGCGACGGCTGCCGCTCTAAGCGGCGCCAACGCCAACGAGGACGGCAGGCTGATGGCTTGGCTCTCTGGGCGGATGGCTATGGTCGAGTTGTGCAGTTGCGACCTGCCGACATGGGGCGCGGTCAAGAGCTTCAAGTGGTCGGTTATCGCCATTCCAACGGGGCCAAAGCGCCTCTTCGCGGACATCAATCTTGACGTCGGAGCAATCGTGTCGTCACGGAAGCACAATGGGAACGTCGATGGCGCCTGGGAGGTGCTGAAGGGATATCTGCTCGATCCGGATAACGAACGGCGGTTTTCCTACAGCAGCTTGCGGGGCATCCCCGCATTGAAGCAGAACGCCCACGTCTTCGGCGACGCCCTGAGGCGCGATTATCCCAAGCTCGACGCCGCAATCATCACTGAATCGGTGTCCCATGGCTCGGATGATGGGGAGGCGTGGCATCCCGCCTACACTCAGATCGATAACGCCACAGGTCCGATCTTCGATCTCGTGATGCATGGCCGGATGACCGCTGCACAGGCTGGGCCCTTGATGCAGAAGGCAGCCCAGAAGGCTCTAGACGATTGGTTCGCTCATAACAAGCTGCCCGCTTGATGAAAGGCCAGGACCCGATCCGTGGGGGCCGGGCGCGCCCGGCCCCCACGGATCGGGCGCCAGGCGGGCAGGCTTATGGGGGCCATCTTGCTGGATCGCCGGCGCCGCCTCTGGATCAAGCTGTGCATCCCCTAGACACAGCGGGACCAAGCTCTGTCCCGAGCCCACCGTCAGCAGGTCCCCGTCACTCGATCCTGTCTGCGCTCCGGGCGCGTGGCCTGAAAGCCAACGAGCGGGAGGCCATTGCGGCCTATCTGTTCCTGGCGCCGTGGCTCGTTGGCCTTTTCGTGTTCACGCTAGGACCGGTGGTCGTATCGCTCGTGGTGTCGTTCACCGATTACGCCATCCTCAACCCGGACCAGACCCATTTCATCGGTTGGTCCAACTACACGAATGCCTTTGCACAGGATGCCGTGTTCTGGCATAGCCTCCGGGTGACGCTGTATTACAGCGCGCTGGCTCTACCCCTCACTCTGGTCGTCGGCTTCGCGCTGGCGCAACTCCTCAACACCAACCTGCCGGGGATCGCCGTCTTCCGCTCGCTCTACTATCTGCCGGCCGTGATTAGTGGGGTCGTCGTGACGCTCCTGTGGCTGTGGATCCTCAATCCGCGGTTCGGCCTGGTCAACTACCTGCTTGGCCTCATTCACATAGAGGGTCCTGGCTGGATATTCTCGGCCGACTGGGTGATCCCGTCGTTTGTCCTGATCAGCCTGTGGGGGATCGGTCGCACGATGCTGATCTACCTGGCCATGCTGCAGGCCATCCCGACGCATCTGTACGAGGCTGCGGAGATCGATGGGGCAGGATCCGTCCGTCGGCTGCGGTACATTACGTTGCCACTGGTGACGCCGGCCATCTTCTTCAACATGGTGCTTGGCTTGATCGATAGCTTTCAGTTCTTCACCACGGCCTACGTCGCCACTAAGGGGGGACCGGCCGGCGCGAGCATGTTCTACGCGCTCTACCTGTACCTCAACGCGTTTCAGTACTTCAATATGGGCTATGCGTCGGCCCTCGCCTGGATCCTATTCATCGTCGTGGCCGCCCTCACAGCCATCCTGTTCAAGACGGGCGCCATCTGGGTGTTCTACCAGGATCGAGAGGCGCGTGGATGAGCGCGGCCACCCCGTTCCGCCGCCGATCTCGGCACGGACGCCAGGGCAGGCGGGGTCTCAGGCGTCGCCGGCGCCAACGTGCCGTGCTCGCTTACCTCCTCATCCTGGCGGGACTCCTGTGGATCATCGTGCCGCTGGCCTGGATGCTCTCGAGCGCGCTCAAGGACAACGTGGACATCTTTCGCTTCCCACCGGATCTGATCCCCGCGCATCCCGCCTGGGGCAATTTCATTGCAGGCTTCACGGCGATCCCGTTCCTACGCTACCTGGGCAACAGCCTCATCATCGCCGTGCCGGCGACCGTGGGCACCGTTTTCAGCGCGGCGTGCGCCGCCTACGCCTTCGCCCGCCTGCGCTTTCCCGGGTCGCGCGTCATCTTCGTCATCACGCTGGCGACGCTGATGGTGCCAGACGCGGTGACGCTTGTGCCGGGCTACCTCATCTTTAGCTGGCTGGGGTGGGTGGGGACGTACTTGCCGCTCATCGTGCCGAGTTTCTTTGGTGGGGGCGCGTTCAACATCTTTCTCCTGCGACAGTTCTTCCGCAGTATCCCGCGTGAGCTCGACGAGTCCGCACGCATCGACGGGGCAAATTTCTGGCAAATCTTTTGGCACATCATCCTGCCACAGTCAATCCCGGCTCTCAGCGCTGTCGGTGTCTTCGACTTTGTGGACCACTGGAACGATTTCTTCGGCCCGCTTATCTACCTCTCGAATCAGGACCAGTACACGCTTACGGTAGGCCTCGCCTCATTCCGCGACATCTATGGGAACACCCAGTGGAACCTACTCATGGCCGACTCACTGCTGGCGACCATTCCAGTCGTGGCGATTTTCTTTCTGTTCCAGCGTGTCTTCATCCAGGGTGTTGTCGTCAGTGGAATCAAGGGGTAAGACCGACACCCTTTGAGGCTGCCTGCCTGGATGCCGCACCTGTCCAGGCGCCACGACAACCCCTGATTAACGTCGAGCGGCAGGGTCTGTGAAAAGTCAGGTAGAGCGGGTCCTGGGCACAAGGAAGCGGAGGGCCTTGGTGGGGCGGGAGCGTAAGTGCTGACGGCAGGCGGCGATTTCGTCGGTACCGGTGCGGCGGATGAGGGTGAGGACGAGATTGCGGCAGGCAGCCATGATCTGGGGGGCGGGGCCGCTGCGCAGGCGGGAGCGATCCTCGCCAAAGGTCATATCGCGCAGCCAGTGGCGACTCTCAATGCGCCAGTGCCCCCGAATGAGCGTGAGCAGGCGGGCGGGGTCGGCGTGGCGGGGGGAGAGGCTGGTGATGAGATAGACCGTTTCCGTACTCGTCTTCTTGGAGGTGCGGACGGTGTGGATGAGGCGGGCGATCTGGGCGATACGGGGGAACGGAAAATAGGTGCGCAGGTAGCCAGTGAGGCGGGTGCTGGCGGAGAGGGTGCGCGTGTCGGTACGTCCGCGGCGGCGATCAATCGTTTGGGCGGTGCGCATGGTGGCGCGTGGGTCGGCAAAATAGACGGCCAGTTCGGCGCGCAGACGGGGCTGGTTGTCCTTGACGGTGAACAGGTAGGCGCCGCCGTGATCGAGGATGCACTGGGCCAGGGCGGTTTGGGTATGCAAGGCGTCAGCGGTGACAACCCGGCCGCGCAGGGCGAGATGGGGCAAGAGTTCTTGGGTCACGGGAATCTCATTGGTCTTGTCGCTCACGCGCACCTGCACGAGTGTTTCCTGCGTGGTGTGCGTGGACACCGAGAGCAACTGCGGGGCCGCCTGCGTCGCCGTGCGGGCGCCGCGCACGACCTTGCCATCGAGCGCGAGGGGTTCACGATCGCGCAGGGGACGTGTCTGTTGGACCCAACTCGCCAGTGCCCGCTCGATATGCGCCACCGACAGCCGCGGCAGCAGACGCCGATACAGTGAGCCCGTTGGGGTGAGATGACGGCGCGGCCCGCACACACGGGCCAAGACGGTGCGTTGATCGCGCGTCCAGCGCCCCATCGCCTCCAACGAGTTGCAATCACACAACAGCGCGGCCACCATACAGATCAACAAGAAGGGCAGATCGTAGCGTTGTCCGCGCCGTTCGCGTGGGTCGGGGATCGACGCGAAGGCCGCCTGGAGCGTGCGCAAGCCCGCGTCGGTGAACAACGCGGCGCGCGCCGGCGCGCTCAGGGCGGCAAAGAAAGACGGTACGGGCGTATCCTGCATGAGGGATGGTCTCCTCGTGATGGTGTGGTCGGTTCGACACCCTTACCCTACCATCGGGCGACCATCCCCCCTCTACACCGACTTTTCACAGACCCTGCGTCGAGCGGAGGGCGGCTGGACCGTAGCGAACAGGGTACGGTATAGTAGTGACACAGTCGCAACTCTGGAGAGCGCCCCTCGCGGCGCCGCACTAATGGCGCGGGTGGGCATCGGCCGCACACGCGATAGAGAGGCGCGGTCCATGAGCATAGCTTTACATGAGCGCCGGGAGATATCCGTCCGGGGCATTGTGCAGGGAGTGGGATTTCGACCTTTCATCTATGCCCAGGCACGCCGACACGGTCTGGCGGGCCTGGTGCGCAACGACGCCGATGGCGTGCATATCGAGGTGGAAGGCGCTCCGGCGGACCTCGATCTTTTCCTACAGAGCATACGGGACGAGGCGCCGCCGCTGGCCCTGGTCGAGGATGTTGCGTGGCGACCGCTCGCGATGTGCGGGGACCAGGGCTTCCGGATCGAAGAGAGTCGGGACGGTGGCCGTCGGCGCGCCCTGGTCTCACCCGATACGGCCACGTGCGACGCATGCCGCGGCGACGTGTTCGATCCCGTCAATCGGCGCTACCGGTACCCGTTCACGAACTGCACCAATTGCGGGCCGCGGTTCACCATCACGCGTTCCGTCCCCTACGACCGGGCCATGACGACCATGGCCATGTTTCACATGTGTCCCGCCTGCCAGCGGGAATACGACGATCCGGGGGACCGCCGATTCCACGCCCAACCCAACGCCTGCCCGGCCTGCGGGCCCCGGGTGCGGTTGTGCGACTGTACGGGCGGCGCGCTTGACATCGGAGGGGAAGACCCGCTCCTGCGCACCGCGGGGCTCCTGCGTAGCGGGGCGATCGTCGCGATCAAGGGCCTGGGCGGATATCACCTGGCCTGTGATCCGTCCAACCGGGAGGCCGTCGGCGCGCTGCGTGGCCGTAAGGCGCGCCAGGACAAACCCTTCGCGCTCATGGTGCGAGACCTCGACCAGGCGCGCGCCCTCTGCCACGTCGGACCCGAAGAGGAGGCGCTCCTCAGCGCTCCGGGGCGACCGATCGTGCTTCTGGAGCGCCGGGAGGACGCGGGGGTGGTCGACGACGTGGCCCCCCGCCAGACGACACTGGGTGTCATGCTGACCTACACGCCGTTGCACGACATTCTGCTCCATGACGCGGCGATCCCCCTGGTGATGACCAGCGGCAACCGCTCCGATGAGCCCATTGCCTACCGGGACGACGATGCCATCGACCACTTACGTGGCATCGCCGACTATTTCCTGGTTCACGACCGCCCCATCCACATGCGCTGCGACGACAGCGTGGCGCGCGTCATCGGAGGAGAGGCGTGCCCCGTGCGGCGCTCACGCGGCTATGCCCCGGCGCCCCTGAGGATGGCGGAGCGCGTCGTCCGCCAGACACTGGCCTGCGGCGGTGAGCTCAAGAACACCTTCTGCGTGGCCAAAGATCACCACGCCTTCCTCAGCCACCACATCGGCGACCTCGAGAACTACGAGACCCTGCGCTCCTTCCGCGAAGGGGTGACGCACTACTGCCAGCTCTTCGACGTCCACCCCGAGCTGGTGGCCTACGACCTGCATCCCGCGTATCTCTCCACGACGTACGCGCACGAACTGGAGGAGGCGGGACTCCCGGCGGTGGGCGTGCAGCACCACCACGCGCACATCGCGAGCTGCCTCGCGGACAACGAGCGGCCCGGCGAGGAGCGCGTCATCGGGGTGGCGCTGGACGGGACCGGCTACGGGACCGACGGCGCGATTTGGGGCGGGGAGTTCCTGGTGGGGAGCATCCGGGAGGGGTTCGCGCGTCGGGCGCACCTGGAGTACGCGCCACTACCCGGGGGCGAGGCCGCCATCCGGCAGCCGTGGCGGATGGGGCTTGCGCACCTCCTCGCGCTGTACGGGGAGGAGGACGTCGTCCGCCTCCCTATCGCGCTGGTCCGGGATGCGGGAGAGCGGAACGTCCGGCTCATCGCCCGCCTGGTCGAGCATCATATGAATACGCCGCTCACCTCCAGTGCCGGCCGGCTCTTCGATGCCGTCGCGGCCCTGGTTGGCGTGCCCGGGTCGGACCGCACCACCTACGAGGGGCAGGCCGCGGTGGAGTTGGAACTCATCGCACGCGGCCCCGCGCCCCACGGATATCCCGTCCGGCTCCGGCCAGAGGGGACGGGATGGGTGATCGAGACCGGCGGGATCATCGCCGCCGTGGTCGAGGACCTGCTGGCCGCGCGGTCGGCGGGAGAGATAGCGGCCCGCTTTCATCGGACGATGGCAGACCTTGTCGTCGCGGGGTGCGCGCGACTCCGAGAGGAGGGTGGGCCCGGCGGCGTGGCGCTCTCAGGGGGAACGTTCCAGAACAGGTTGCTGCTGGAGCACGTGACGGAACTACTCCGGGAGAGCGGATTCGCGGTCTATCGCCATCGACGGGCGCCGACCAACGACGGAGGGCTCTCTTTGGGGCAGGTGGTGCTCGCGGACAGCATGTGTAGGGACAGGAAGGGATCGGTAGCGTCATGTGTTTAGGCATACCAGGCCAGATCGTCGAGATTGTCGACGAGAAGCTCCAGATCGCCAAGGCGAACGTGAGCGGCGTGCGACGGAACATCAATGTCGGCCTCGTGAACAGCGACGAGGAGAAGGTGCGGATCGGGGACTGGGTGCTGATCCATGTCGGGTTCGCGATGGCCAAGATAGACGAGGCCGAGGCGCAATCGACCCTGCGCGTGCTCGCGGATATAGGCGAGGCGTACGAGCAGGAGATGGCCGAGTTGACCGCCTCCCGGATCGAGTAGAGATCGTGAGTCAACGCAGCGACGATCCGATGATAGACGCCTGTACCCTGGACCACGACGGCTGCGTGGTCTGTTCCGACGCCGGCATTCCCGTGCGCGTCGTGTCCCTGACGGGCGATGACGCCCTGTGTGAGGATGCCGCCGGCAATCGGGCACAGATCGCGGTGGAGTTGGTGGTTCCCGTGCGGGAGGGCGATGTGCTCCTGACGCATGGCGGGGTCGCGATCGGGCGCATGGAACGTGCGGGAGCGCGCGGGGAAGGGACAGCCTAGATGAAGTACGTGGATGAGTTTCGCAATGCCGGGATCGCGCGGGCGGTCGCGGCGGAGATCGCCGCACTGGCGGACCCGGACCGGCACTACAAGATCATGGAGGTATGCGGCGGGCATACCCACACTATCTATCGCCACGGCATCAAGGACCTGTTGCCCCCTCAGATTGAGTTGGTACACGGGCCTGGTTGTCCCGTCTGCGTGCTGCCGATGGGGCGGGTCGACGAGGGTATCGCCATCGCCGAGCGGCCGGAGGTGATCTTCACCTGCTTCGGGGACATGATGCGGGTGCCCGGCTCGAAGGGCACCCTGCTGGAGATCAAGGCCCAGGGTGCGGACATCCGCATGGTCTACTCCCCCCTGGACGCGCTGCGCCTCGCCCGCGAGCACCCGGACCGCGAAGTCGTCTTCTATGCCATCGGATTCGAGACCACGGCCCCGTCCACGGCGCTCACGCTGCAGCGCGCCAAACGGGAAGGTATCAAAAACTTTTCCGTCTTCTGTAATCACGTCACCATCGTGCCGCCAGTGCGGGCGCTGCTGGATTCGCCGGACCTTCGCCTCGACGCCTTTATCGGGCCGGGCCATGTGTCAACCGTCGTCGGGTGTCGCCCCTACGAGTTCATGCCGCGCGACTATGGTAAGCCGGTTGTGGTGGCGGGCTTCGAGCCGCTGGACCTCATCCAGTCTATTCTAATGCTGATGCGGCAACTGGCCGAGGGGCGCTGCGAGGTCGAGAACCAGTACAGCAGGATCGTGCCCTGGGAGGGCAACCTGCAGGCGCTCAAGAGCATGGCCGAGGTCTTCACGCTGCGGCCGCACTTCGAGTGGCGGGGCCTGGGCTTCATCGCCCAGTCGGCGCTCACGCTCGCCCCGGTGTACGCCGACTTCGACGCCGAGTTGCGCTACGCCTCGCCCGGCGTGCGGGTGGCCGATCCCAAGGCGTGCCAGTGCGGCGAGGTACTCAAGGGCGTGCTCAAGCCCTGGGAGTGCAAGGTCTTCGGCACGGCCTGCACCCCGGAGCGCCCTCTGGGCGCCCTCATGGTCTCCTCCGAGGGGGCGTGCGCCGCCTATTTCAACTTCGGGCGCACGCACGCCCATAGGGAGAAGGCGGAAACGGTGGAGGCAGGGGCATGAATGACCAACGCGAGCAGCAGGTACTGGAGCGGCTCGAGCAGGCCCGCCGCCGGCCGCCCGCTTTCACCGCTCCACGGATCGATATGAGCCACGGAGCCGGGGGCAAGGCGACCCACAAACTAATCGAGGGACTCCTGCTGCCGGCGCTCACCAACCCGGCGCTCGCCCCACTCGGCGACGCGGCGCTGCTGCCCTGCGGCGCGTCCCGTTTGGCGCTGACCACCGATGCCTTCGTGGTGCATCCGCTGATCTTCCCCGGGGGGTCGATCGGGGAGTTGGCGGTCAATGGGACGGTGAACGATCTGGCCGTCGCGGGGGCTACCCCGCTCGGTCTCTCGGCCGCCCTGATCATTGAGGAGGGGCTGGACACGGGGGTGCTGCGCCGCGAGGTGGAGGCGATGGCCGCGGCGGCCGCGCGGGCCAACGTCGTCATTGCCACCGGGGACACCAAGGTGGTCGAGCGCGGCAAAGGGGACGGCCTCTACATCGTCACCACTGGGGTCGGCGTCGCGGACCCCGCCCTCTCCCTGTCCGCGACCTCCGTGCGGCCGGGCGATAAAATCATCTGCTCTGGGACGATGGGCGACCACGGCATGGCCATCATGATCGCCCGCGGGAACCTGGATCTGGAGGCGGAGGTGTGTTCGGACACGCGCCCGCTGACCCCACTGGTGGCGGCGCTCAAAGAGGCGACAGGGTCCGGGGGCGCCGGCGGAGGAGGGCTGCGCTTTATGCGCGATCCTACGCGCGGCGGGGTGGGCACGGTGCTGAACGAGCTGGCGCGCGACTCGGGGTACGGGGTGGTGGTCTGGGAGGAGATGCTGCCGATCCGCGGTGTTGTGCAGGGGGCGTGCGAGATCCTGGGCCTCGACCCCCTCTACGTGGCCAACGAGGGCAAGCTGCTCGCCGTCGTGGCGCCGGAGGCCGCTGACGCCGCCGTAGAGGCGTTGCGGCGCGTCGCGGGAGGTGAGGACGCCGCGGTGATCGGGGAGGTGCGCGCCGAGCCGGCACGCATGGTCCTCATGCACACGGGATTCGGCGGCACCCGCATGATCGACATGCTAGTCGGTGATCCGCTGCCTAGGATCTGTTAGCTGATAGCTGACAGCGTAAGGAAGCAGTGATGCTGCGAGATACCGACACGATGGACCCGCTGGTGGCGCGTGGCAGAGAAGCGCTGTCGCGGCGCAACGCCGTCTGCGCGGCCTTCTTCAGCGCGGAGGCGCCGCGCCTGGCCGCGGCCTGTCGGGAAATGTCGCGTCGCTTCCTGGCGGGCGGACGACTGCTGGCCTTCGGGCAGGGCGCCGCGGCGACCGACGCCCAGCACGTCTCGGTCGAATTCGTACACCCGGTCATCGTGGGCAAGCGCGCTCTGCCGTCGCTCGATCTCGGTCCCGATTTCGCGACGCGCCTGCCGGTGATCGTGCGCCCCGAAGACATGGCGATGGGCTTTTCGTTCCCGTGCCAGGGTTCCTCCTCCCTTGAGCCGATGGCGATAGCGCGCGCGTTGCGCATCGCCGGCGAGCACGGGGCGCTCACGTTAGCGCTCTCCGGTGAGGCCGGGGATTACCCCTTTGCCCCGCCGGACGAGGACCCTTTCGTGTGCCAGGAGGTCTTCGAGATCCTGTACCACATGTTGTGGGAAACGGTACACGTGTACTTCGAGCACCGGGAGCAGGGGCACGACGTGGGGGCATCGTCTTTCCTTTATCCCTTCCTGGGCAGCCGGGAGCAGCCACTCACAACGGTCATGGACGACGTGCAGGGTTCGATGCTGCAGAAGATGGAGGAAGTGAACCGCTTGCGTGCGCTGGTGGCCGTGGAGGAAGCCGGCTCAATAGCGCGGGTCGCCACAGCCATCTCCGATCGGCTGGCGCGGGGCGGGCAGTTGATTGTCTTCGGCAACGGTGGCTCGGCCACCGATGCCAACGACTTTGTCGCCGATTGCGTCGTCCCGCCGCCCGGTTTCAGGCCCATCCCCGCGGTGTCATTGGCGGCCGAGCCGGCCAACATCACGGCCATAGCCAACGATATCGGCAGCGAGGCCATCTTCACGCGCCAGTTGATCGCGCACGCACGACCCGCGGACGTGGCGGTGGGCATCTCCACCAGCGGCGGCTCCGCGAACATCCTGGCCGCTTTTACGGAGGCGCGCAAGCGGGGACTGCTCACGGTGGGATTGGTGGGCTATGACGGAGGGACGATTGTGAGTGAGCGCCTTGTCGATCACGCGATCGTCGTGCGCTCAGACTACATCCCACGTATCCAGGAGGCGCAAGCCTCGGTCTATCATGTCTTGCGCGGCTTGATAGACGATGAGGTGCATTAGTGGTGACCGGAAGGAGGTAACCGGTGGCAAATGTGACGCGCCTGTTGCAAGACAAAGGGTCGGATGTGTGGACTATCGCGCCGGATGCCTCGGTGTACGCGGCTATCGAGATGATGGCCGCCAGGAAGGTGGGCGCCCTGGTGGTCGTCGACGGACAGAAAGTAGTGGGCATCGTCTCGGAACGGGACTACGCGCGTAAGGTTATCCTGCGGGGCAAGTCGTCCAGGGACACGCCGGTGCGGGCGATCATGACCGATACGGTGTATTCTGTCCGCCCCGAGCAGACCATTGACGACTGCATGGCGCTGATGACGGCGCGGCATATCCGCCACCTGCCCGTCATGGTGGACGAGCGGCTGGTGGGCATCGTGTCGATCGGGGATATTGTCAAGGTGCTCATTACCGACCAGGAAGTCCGTATCCAGCAGTTGGAAGACTACATCACTGGGAGCCGCTAGTATTGCAACGAGACTTTGGCCAGAACAGGCCACGGATCTCCACCAGCGGCGGCTCGGCCAACATCCTGGCCGCCTTCGCTGAGGCGCGCAAGCGCGGCCTCCTGACGCTGAGACGAGGAGGCTATGACGGTGGGAGGATCATCGACGAGTGTACGTGGCCGCGCATCTGGTGGACCACGCCATCGTGGTGCGCTCGGACGACATCCCACGCATCCAGGAGGTGCAAGCCTCCGTGTATCACGTCATGCGAGGGTTGATCGTGGACGCACGGGAGCCCTGGGGCTGGCCAGGGCTGCCGGGGACGCCGCCAACGTCAGGGAGCGGGGTCGGCGTTGCGGACCATGCAGCCTTGGCCCATCCATCCGACGGTGACGGGCTTGCCCTCCTCAACGATCACGGGCACCACTGAGGCCCCCCCCGTGAGCTGGAGCATCCGCCAGTAGGCCTCCCGGTCCCGCTCCACGTCATACTCCACGAACGCGAGGCCCCTCCATTCGAGATCCTCCCGCGCGGCCGCGCTGTGCGGGCAGCCGGCCGCGGTATAGAGATCGATCGGCATTCCTTACCATCCCTATTAAACCACCCTGGGTGCGTGCGTCGCCGCCTCAAGGTCTACCCATCGGTCTATAGGATACACCGTTCATCGGGCGCTTGCGATGGGAAGGCGTACCCACACGTTGGTAGGAGTCATGTCGCTACGATCGGGCGCGTAGACGACCAGCGAAGGCTTGCCCCTGGCTGCGCGGGCACGCCGTTCGTTGGACCGCGCGCCCGCCCTGTGCTAAAATGGGTGTTAGCCATTATGGAGATCATCGACCGTCGTGGAAGGAACCCTAGCTATGAAACATACCGCCATCGCGACCGTCCTTGCAGCGATTGTTCCCCTAATCCTATCTGGGCCGGTCCTGGCGCGCTCTCCCCAGCGCGCCGTCTCGCGCCCGCCCGCTATCGTGGCGCCATGGAGTGATCGCACGGTGACGCACGGCATGGTCGGTGATCCCTATAAAGGCTTTACCAAGACGGGTAACGCGGTACGTCAATCGTTGCTGCGTTTCGCGGCCACGTGCGGCCACGCCGCGACCGGTACGGGATACGCGCTCTTCATGCCCGGGGTAGCCGGCAAGATGCACGGTCCGCACATGATCCTGCAAGTCGGACTCACGGAGAGCCGCGGCGCGGCGCGCTGGGGGTTGGAGACGATCATGCGCCAGGGGAGCGCCGTCCGCGACGATAGCTCGGTGGGCGATCTGGCGGTGAACAGCCATGGGAATGGGACATTCACGGAGCGCACCATGCCCATGATCCACCCCGGAACGTACATGGTGCAACTGCTGGTGCATGACCTATCCTGTCATGCCGGCATCCAGTCTCCCGTCGCGTACAAGACGATGCCCGCGCGCATCGTGTTCAAGGGGATGGGGATGATGTCGTCGATGTAACGGGCGTGGCCCTGATACGCTGTGGCGACCTACGTGACCGCCACGGAACGGCCTATTGTGCCGCGCGATGCCGCGGTCGATATCGCGGGCAGCGCGGGAAGGAGCGGATTCGATATGAACGTTGATGCGAAGACACCGGTTCTCTGGGGCGTCGGTGGGGCTATCCTAGCCAGCACCTGCTGCGTCGCCCCCGTTGTGATGGCGCTCCTCGGCATCGGGAGCGCCGCGTTCCTCGTCGCGTGGCTCTCACTACGCCCGCTCTTCCTGGCGGTGGCGGCGCTCTTCCTGATCGGCGGCCTCGTGCTCATGGGTAGGCGAGCGGCGTGCGCCCGCACGCCATCCTTGCGCCGCCTGTGGCTGGCCCCGCTTATCATGGCCATTTGCTTTCTCGGGGGCTATAATCTCCTGAACTCCGTGGTCGCGCCGCGGTTGTACCAACCGCTGGTGGCACGCGACCAACGGGCGATCGCGGCTGGCGGCGTGGTGATCGGAGCCGCGGGGCAGATCGTCCCGTTGCACCAGGCCAACATTCACGTCTACATGAATTGCAGCGGGTGCGCCGCGACGCTGCGCCTCAAGCTCCTCGGCCTGCACGGCGTCCACGCGGCCTCCGTCGACTGGCAGCATGGCGTTGCCCAGATCCTCTTCGATCCGACCCGCACGACGGCGCGCGGGCTGATCGCGTCCATCCCCAACCAGTGGTACTACGCGCCGCGCATGCAGGGGATGCAGTCGCTCTCGAACGCCACGCTCGCGGCGGCCACGCAAGTCCAGACGCCACAAGTCGCGGCCGCCGGGACCACGCTTATCGTGATTGCTGGCCTGTTCGTGCTCACCGGTGCCGCCACGCGCCGCCGTCGCGGTGGCCTTGGCATCCAGAGGGCATAGCGCGGGTCCGGCCCCGGCGGCTTGCCGCCCGCCCTCGCGCCACCGGCGGCGGCCAGTGTGCCGCTCACACCGGCGCCGTCGGCTCCCGTCGATGCGAGTCAGGTCAGCCTCCGCGCCCTTCGCATCATCCAATTCTACGAGGGTCGCGACGGTGAACCCCATCAGCTCGCCGCCGCCGACAAGGCCATGGTGCTCCGTATCCTGCGCGCCGACCTTGCATGGTTAGAGCGCGACGGCGACGACGGGGGTGCGTGACCATATGGGACAACGACGCACCGGCCGATGCCCCGCTGACATGGGCAGCGCCGGCAACCGGCCATCAGGCGGGAACGTGTGCGACGCGCGAACGGCCTGCCCCGCCCGGTAAACTCCGCTGCGATTTTTGCCTTGCAGAAGAATAGGGTATGTTGCGAGCAGAGATGGGGGGAGAATGGTTCGAGCGATACGCGGAGTATCATCGCCCGCCGCGTGAGGCGAGGGGTACGCATGCCCAGCCCTAACACCAGCGCGGCCATCGACGCCGCCGCCTGCGTGCTGCTCGCCCACGCCGAGGAGATCGCCGCCGCCCGCGCCATGGCCCACCCCGCGACCGTCGTCGGCGTCGTCCCAATCCCCGAGGCGGACCCCGTGCGCATCCATCACACCGCGCGCGGCATCCTCCCCGCCATTGCCGCCTACGAGAGCTTGAGCACTCTCATCGTCGACCCGCGCCCACATCTCCGCTGGGCGACCTCCGGTAGGGCGACGAGTGGCGCGTCATTCGCAGTACACCCGTCGATCAGGCCCCGCCGGAAGGATGAGAACAGGGGATCGTGCGGGATCCCACGCGCGGGGCACATAGGAGCGGCCGGAGATCGCCTGCGTCATGCCGCAGGCCGCTGCGGCCGCACGTAACGGGGGTATCCCCGCGCCGAGGCCATCGTGCGTGAGCGGCACCCGGCCTGGGCGAAAGACTGAAACGACGCCCTGCGCCGCGCTCGGACGCGGGAGGGGGAGGGGCAGGGGCAGGAGGACGACCGGGCGCCGGGCCGCTGTATGGGAGGGGGCAATGAACCCGCGCTGCCGGGTAGCCCCGCGCGCATCGACGCGCGACCCCCTGTGCTATCATAGGGCCATTCGCGCGCCCACCTGCCGGTCTCGGCCGCCGGGCCGCGTGTTTGGCCCGATTCAGTCTGCCCCGGCACACCATCGTCGCATCGGCGGAGTGAAAGGGGAAGGAACATGGCTTTGACAGCGGGGCGGCGCGGCGCGATGACACCGGACGAGGACACGCGGGAGACGCGGCGGCTTGGCGCCGCCATAGTCACCGGAGTCCTGGTGGGGGTTGGCATCGCCGGCTTCATCGACGAGTCGATCTTCCACCAACTGTTGCAGTGGCACAACTTCTACTGGGCCACTGACGCGCGGGGGCGCATCCTCTCCGACGGGCTCTTCCATATCGGCAGCACACTGATCCTGCTGTGGGGAGCGTGGCGGTTGTGGCGCGACCGGGCGAGCCGGACATCGCTCCACACGCGCGCGATCGTCGGCGGCCTCCTGCTGGGGGCGGGCGGTTTCAACACCTACGACGGCATCGTGCAGCACGTCATCCTGCACGTGCATCTGGTCAATGAGCACGTCTGCCGCTCGCCCATGGACCCGAACAATTCGATTCTCTCCTGCCGCGCCGACATCCCTTTTGAGGTGGTGTGGATCGGGGTCGGCGTGGTGGTGCTGGTGGCCGGGATTGTCCTGGCCCGGCAGGCTCTTGCCTAGGGGCGCTCCGATGCGCGCTAGGGTGCGGGCGCATCCCGCGTGGCGGACGTTGATCCAGCGTCTGCGACAGCCTCGCGTGAGGGGCGTGTCGATGAGACGCGGCGTGTCTCCGCCTTGACCGTCTG
>JAABUZ0100002677.1_pt1 | contig 28787 bp, 26 predicted proteins | sample 5562091 | NCBI WGS metagenome assembly JAABUZ01 (sample SAMN12813069, study PRJNA571459) | rock metagenome | isolation source: Antarctica rocks | place: Antarctica: Victoria Land, Linnaeus Terrace sud | collected 2015-12-21 | reverse complement strand
CCTCGCCCACCTTGCTCACCGACGCCTCGTGCGCCGTGGCGATCTTGCGATCCTCCTCGACCTCGATGTAGGGGTAGGTGTCGGTGCGGCTGTTCTCGTCGAGCAGCAGCGCGTCGCAGCGCACCGAACTCTTCGAGCCGATGGCACCCTTGTTGATCTTCAGCAGGCCGCGGTAGCTGGAGCGGCCCGAGCCCTTGCTGATCGACTTGGAGACGATCGAACTGGAGGTCCACGGCGCCGCGTGCACGACCTTGCCGCCAGCATCCTGGTGCTGGCCGTCGCCCGCGAAGGCGATGGACAAGATCTCGCCCTTAGCGCCCGGCTCCATCATGTAGACGGCGGGGTACTTCATGGTCAGCTTGGAGCCCAGGTTGCCGTCGACCCACTCCATCGTGGCGTCCTTGTAGGCCGCGGCGCGCTTGGTCACCAGGTTGTAGACGTTCTTGCTCCAGTTCTGGATCGTGGTGTAGCGGCAGCGCGCGCCCTCCTCGACCACGATCTCCACCACCGCGCTGTGCAGCGAGTCGGTCGACCAGGTCGGGGCGGTGCAGCCCTCTACGTAGTGCACGTACGAGCCCGGCGCGCAGATAATCAGCGTGCGCTCGAACTGGCCCATGTTCTCGGCGTTGATGCGGAAGTAGGCCTGCAGCGGCAACTCGACGTGCACGTTCTCGGGCACATAGATGAACGACCCACCGCTCCACACCGCGCTGTTGAGCGAGGCGAACTTGTTGTCGTTGAACGGGATCGTCTTGCCAAAGTACTTTTTCATCAACTCGGGGTATTTGTTGACGGCCGAGTCGGTGTCGCAGAAGATGACGCCCTGCTTCTCCAGGTCCTCGCGGATATTGTGGTAGACGACCTCGGATTCGTACTGCGCGCCGACGCCAGCCAGGAACTTCTTTTCGGCCTCGGGGATGCCCAGGCGGTCGAAGGTGTTCTTGATCTCGCTCGGCACGTCCGCCCAACTCTTGCTCTGGCCCTCGCTGGGCTTGAGGTAGTAGAAAATATTGTCGAAGTCGATGTCGTGCAGCGCCGCGCCGCCCCAGTTGGGCATGGGCCGGCGCTCGTAGGCGTCGAGTGAGCGCAGGCGGAACTTGCGCATCCAGTCGGGTTCGTTCTTCATATACGAGATGTTTTCCACGACCTCGCGGTCGAGGCCGCGCTTCGACTTGAAGACGGGCACGTTCTCGTCGTGGAAACCGTACTGGTACTCCGTGGACTCAAGCGGGTTTGCAACCATTGGTGTCTGTCCTTCCAGTAGTCAGTCGTCAGTCGTCAGTAGTTAGAATCGATTCTAATCTACTGGCTGCTGGCGACTAGTTTTGTGCTCACGGTTAGCTTACGGCAACGGCCGTTTCGCCGACGGAGGCGTCAAAAGGGGCGGCGTCACCATACTCTTTGATGATCTGCTCGTAGCCCTTCTGCTCGAGCTCCAGGGCCAACTCGGGGCCGCCCTCTTTGACGATGCGGCCGTGGACCAGCACATGCACGAACTCGGGCTTAATGTAGTCGAGCAGGCGCTGGTAGTGCGTGATGACCAGCGTGCCGAGCTCGCCATCGCGCTGCGCGTTGACGCCGTCGGAGACGATGCGCAGGGCGTCGATGTCGAGGCCCGAGTCGGTCTCGTCGAGCACGGCGAAGCGCGGCTGCAACACGGCCATCTGCAGGATCTCGGCGCGTTTCTTCTCGCCGCCGGAGAAGCCCTCGTTGAGGTAGCGCGTGAGCATCGTCGTGTCCATCTTCAGGACGGCCAGCTTCTCGTTGAGCAGCGCGCGGAACTCGCGCGCCGTCAGCTTGCGGCGGTACGGCTCAGGGTCATCCTCCTCGGGCTTACTCACCGCGCCGTAGGAGAGGCGCAGGAAGTTGGCCACGCTGACACCGGGGATCGACATGGGGTATTGGAAAGCCAGGAACAAACCCTTGCGCGCGCGCTCGTCGGGGCTCATCGCCAGGATGTTCTCGCCGTCGAGCAGCACGGCGCCGCCGGTCACCTCGTAGCTGGGGTGGCCCATCAGCACGCTGGCCAGCGTGCTCTTGCCCGAGCCATTCGGACCCATCAGGGCGTGCGTTTCGCCCTGGCGGATCGTCAGGTTGACGCCCTTGAGGATCTCGCTCCCCTCGATCGCCGCGTGCAGATCTTTGATCTCCAGTGTCCGCCCCATCGTTTCTCCTTTTTTGCTGTTAGCTGTTAGCCGTCAGCGATCAGCTGTCAGCTTTATGCTCGTTAATGACTATCGTGGTGATACCTGCGTCACCGTCAGCTACTGACGGCTAATTACTATTTTATTGTCGCCGGTTGGTAGTCGCCGCACACTCGTGACGGTTGTGACGATGTCGCGACCAAAAGCTGACCGCTGACCGCTGATCGCTGACCGCTATCAACCGGCTCGTCGACAAGCAAATCGGCCAGCGTGGTCGCGTCGAGTGCGGCGTTGATGCCGTCGCGTACGCGCGCCCAAAGCACGCGCGTGCCGCACGAGTCCTCGAAGGCGCAGACATCGCGGTCGGGCATATCGGTCACGCAGAACATCGGAGCGAGCGAGGTCTCCAGCACGCGCATCACCGCGCCCATGCCGACCTCACCGGGGGGGCGGGTCAGTTCGTAGCCGCCGCGCACACCTTGATAGCTCTGCACGAAGCCGGCCTTGCGCAGGGGCATGATGACCTGCTCCAGGAACGTCTGGCTGAGATCCTCGCTGCGCGCGATCTCGCCGAGCGAGAGCGGACCCTGACCAAAATGGCGTCCCAACTCCACCAGGAGGCGCACGCCATACTCGCTCTTCTGCGAAAACTTCATAACCGTAACTCCGACTAGACCACTCGGACTTTAGTATACCACAGCCTCATAAAGCCTGACCACTCGCCCTAAGACATTGATTAGACACCGTAAATAGGTTAAAGAGAGGCGATGTGTTATGATCCTGTATCGACAAGAGGGGACGCGACAAGTTCCCATTTTAGTGCGCAAGGGTGGAGCAGCTATGATCTCGCTCTCGGAAGCAATAGCTGCCGCCGAATGCAATGGCCGGTACAACCCCACGGAACCGTGGTTGGAGGGTGAGATGACAGGAACGGGACCAGACGGCATGCTGTCTTTGTTACCACACAAAGGAGCGTGCAGCGCATGGACCCGTCCACTACATTCTGTCCCAATGCGGCCTGTCCTGACAAGGGGCGGGTCGGCGCGGGCAACAGCGGTATCCAGAGTCAGAAAGAGCGGCGCTATAGCTGCAAGACCTGCGACAGGACCTTCGCGGCGACACAGGGGACACCCTACTATCGGCGGCACAAAGGGGCGTGGCTGATGACCGTCGTGCTGATCCTGCGCGCGCACGGGTGCCCGCCGCAGGCGATCGTGGCGGCGTTCGGACTCGACGAGCGCACCGTGGCGGCATGGCTGCATCGAGCAGGGGCGCATAGTCAGGCGGTCCATGCCCATCTGGTGGAGACGGGGGATCTGGATCTGGGGCACGTCCAGGCCGACGAGATCCGCGTCAAGGTGCGCGGCGGCGTGGTGTGGCCGGCCATGGCCGTGGCCCTCCCGTCGCGCTTGTGGCTGGGCGGTGCGGTCTCCCGCACGCGCGACGGCGCGCTGGTGACCCGCTTGCTCGCACGGGTGCGCGCCTGCGCGGCCAGCCCGGCCCTCCTCCTGTGTGTGGACGGGTTCGCGGCCTACGTCGGCGCGGCGCGGGCCGTCTTCCGGGAACCAGTCTACACCGGGACGCGCGGGCGTCCCCGACTGGCGTTGCCGGAGGGCTTCCTGCTCGCCCAAGTCGTCAAGAGCCACCAGGGGCGGCGGCTGGCGGACGTGACGCGGCGCGTGGTCGTCGGCACGGAGGAGGCCGTGGCGCGCGCGATTGCCGCGACGCGCGGCGGGACGGCCATCAACACCGCCTACATTGAGCGGCTCAACGCCACGTTCCGCGCGCATCTCTCGCCCCTTGTACGGCGGGGGCGGGGCCTTGCGCACGGCACGGCCCTGATCGAGGGCGGGATGTGGCTGGTCGGCTGCGCGTACAATTTCTGCTGGACACACGAGAGTCTGCGCCTGCGCGCCATCGGGGGGCGCAAGTGGCAGGAGCGCACGCCCGCGATGGCCGCCGGCTTGACCGACCATCGCTGGACACGGGAGGAACTGCTGCGCTACCGCGTCCCGCCAGCGGACCTGGTCGCCGTGCCCCGTCCCCCGCGCGGGAGGCGCGGTGATGGACGCGTCATTCCCTTCCCCCTCAGCCGCACGCGGCCCGCGCATGCCCCCCCACGGCGGGCTGCATGACCACGGTTCCGTGGGGTTGTACCGTTAGATCCATCTTGCGCGGCGAAGATGTTTCAGAAGAGGGTGTCGCGGAAATATCCGCGCAAGCCGTCAGACGCTACTTCAGGTAGGATAGATGTATGAGTAACGAAGATTTCGTGCAGGTTGTCGCGCCAATGGCGATGACGGATGCGGACTGTAACTTTCAGAAATGGCTTGATGATCGCCGGATAAGTCGTTCCGCGCTCGACGACAATGATGTACGAATCGACTTAATCAGATCATTAGACGGCTATAACCTACGACGCTACAAGGTACGAAAAAGTATCATCGAAGCACTGCCCGTCAGTGTCACGAGTGATCAAACCGAGACTGTCTCCGCGTCATCCGCGTCACCGGTGTAGGCTGCTGCGGGACCGCGCACATGCCTCCCGATCATCCGCGCCGCTGCGCCACCTAGGCGGCTAGGCGCTCCGTCGTCTCCTCGATTGTCAAATGCGCGGTGTCAAGGACCCACACATCCCAGCGCGGTGATCCCCGCTGCCACGAGTCCCAGCGCTCCCAGCGCATACCGTTGGCGCCAGCGCCCTGAAACACGGAACGGCGCCCACGACGTGGCGCGCTGTATCATGATCCTATGAACTGGTCTCGCGCATATGTCGGCATACTGCTGCGCTTCGCGATGCGCGCCGCTGAGATCGAGGACGTGTCGATGGATACCGCATTGCTCAGGTTCACCCCGTTCTACTTGAACCTCGGCCTGACGCACTCATTCGCGCCCGATGATCCGACGTGGCAAGAGTTCCTCGCGGGCTATCGTGACGCCTCGGAGCCCGTCGCGTGGGTCCATTCTTTCTACCTCGCGCATGCGCGCACGTCCGGCGAGTCACCATATGGCTGCTTCTCGTATGCGTATGAGCCCGACACGCGGTCTATCCGCTTCCATTTCGCGAACCGCGACACGTCGGGGTACGGGCCGTTGAGCGACGAGCGATTGCAGGCGCGACGACGAGACCTGATCGCGATGTTCGCGGATATCCAGCGGGAGGTCCCTTCCGCGGACGCGGTGCGCGGGCGCTCGTGGATGTACAACCTTGCCGCCTATCGACGCCTATTCCCCCCCGAGTATGCGGGCGCCGCCGACCCAGTCGTCCCCGAATTCCAATACATGTCCCTGTGGGGCCAATTCCTCGACCGCCATGGGGAGGCGCGGCCAGGTCCGACCGGCAGTTTCCTCACGCGCATAGCGGCCGCGACAACCGTCGACGCGCTCACGCGTAGCTTCCCCGTGCCCGTGCGCGCGCCCCGTTGCCCCGTCGCGCACTGCTACGCGTTCTACGGGCTCGACTGATTAACGAGCGACTCTTCCCATTACAGTAAAGTCTTTGGGGCAACACGGCGGGAGTAACATGATGACAGGGCAAGCCGACAGAAAGACGGCTCGGACAGGACGAGAGATTGCCGCCCGCGACGGTGAGGAGATCGCGCTGCGGGCGAATGATGGGGACTGGATCGTTACGTGGCGCCCACCCCTTACACCCCCAGGTGGCACACGACACGGGTCCGCCGGTCTCTGTGTAACCGGCGACGGCGGGATCGTCTTGATTAGTCAGGACGGCGAGCATTGGGACGTGCCTGGCGGCCGGCCAGAAGGGAATGAAACATGGGAGGAGACCCTGCGACGGGAGGTGCTCGAGGAAGCGTGCGCGACAGTCGTCCAAGCCAGACTCCTGGGGTTCTGTCGCGGCGCGTGCGTCGCGGGGTCACAAGTAGGTCTGGTTACCGTCCGGTCCCTATGGCGAGCGGAAGTCGAGCTCGCGCCGTGGGAGCCGCGATTCGAGGTCGCGCATCGTCGTGTTGTCGCGCCGGCAGAGGTCGTCGACCATGTGGCGCTTGCGGATGGCCTCGCGCGGATCATTAGCCGCGCGCTGCACGAGGCGGCTTTGACGTAGTGGGGTTGGCAGGCTTGCAGAGAGTAGCTAAAGAGGTGGCCCTGATAAACTGGTTCCATGAAGGAAATGATACCCGCCACGCTAGGGGATACGGGCGTTGTTGTCGCGGAGGTGATTGCCGAGGGGATGCCGCTGCGAAGGCCCAATAGAGTGGAACTAGAAGTACGGCTTACGGGGAAAGAACTACGGGTGGGACCAGCCCGGCTCGTCAGCAAGCATGACCTCGTGCGCGAGATAAATATTCTCGGTGTGTATTTTTACGATGGCCGCCCCCCAGAGGCGATAGACCCTTTTGTCTTGTGGGTTGGAGTAGAGGGAATAACGCCAGCTGACATCGAGCCGGGGCAACGCATCATGCAGGCGCAAGGATAGTTGTCCTTGACGCCCAACGCTGTCCACCTGTGGCGCGCCTCTCTAGACGTGGCGGCGGCGCGTGTCACGCTCTTGGAGCGGACGCTCTCGCCCGACGAGCGTGAGCGCGCCACGCACTATCGCTTCGTGCGCGACCGCGTCCGCTACATCGTCGCCCGCGGTACGCTCCGCGCGATCCTTGGGCGCTACCTCGACCTGGACCCCGCCGGCCTGCGCTTCGTGTACGGCCCTCAGGGTAAGCCCGCCCTCGCGCCGGAGCATGGACGCGACATCTCTTTCAACCTCTCGCACGCGGGAGACGTCGCCTTCTACGCCGTCACGCGTGGCCGGCGCGTCGGCGTCGACGTCGAGCAGGTTGTCCCCGACGTAGCTGGCTCGACCGTGCCCGAGCATACCTTCTCGCCACACGAAGTGGCTGTGCTACGCGCGCTCCCGCTTGATGAGCAAACCGCGGCCTTCTTCAGGTGCTGGACGCGCAAAGAGGCCTACGTCAAGGCCCTGGGCGCCGGCTTCTCGCTCGACCTCACCAGCTTCGACGTCTCGCTCGCGCCCGGCGACCCGCCCGCGCTCCTGGCGACCCGCCCAGACCCGACGGAGGCCGCTCACTGGTCGCTCCACGACGTAGACGCCGGACCCGGCTACGTCGCCGCCCTCGTCGTGGAGGGGCACGACATACGACTGACCTACCACGATTGGGCGGCGCCGTAACCCACGGGGAGCGCCAGCTTCTAGCCGGCAAACGTTCGCTGCTACGGCGCCTACCATCGCCAGCCGCTCGTCCGTGACGGTATGCCGGCTAGAAGCCAGCGCTCCCCATAAACGACGCTACCCTTGGACCCTCAATCGCGCGACATGGAACCAGCAGGCCGCGCGCCTGCTGAAGGGGCGCGGCGGCGATCGCGCCCCGAGCTGGGCGTCGTCCCACTCGATGCGCCGGACGGCGCGAACTCGTTTCTCGCCGGGTTCGACCGTGAAAAGCGCTTCTCGGTCGGCCGCTGGGAACTCTCTTGCCCTCGGCTTTGGCCCGGCGCATCCATCCGCGCGCGCCCCTGTTGGCCGGAGCGTGCGGCCGGCCCCGCGTTCCGCTTCGGAACGGGAGCGCCTTTGCCGCCCTGGCGCTGGCCAGAGAGGTAGCGCTCAATGGCGCGCAACCCCTCCTCGTCCTCCGGCGCTACGAGCGTGGTGGCAATGCCGCTGGCGCCCGCGCGGCCGGTACGGCCGATGCGGTGCACGTAGGTCTCCGGCGTATCGGGCAGGTCGTAGTTAAAGACGTGCGTTAGGCCGGGGATGTCGAGGCCGCGCGCCGCGATGTCTGTCGCCACCAGCGCCTGCACCTGCCCCGCCTTGAGTTGCGCCAGCACGCGCTCGCGCTGCCCCTGTGTGCGCCGGCCGTGCAGCACGGCCACGCGGTAGCCGGAGCGCTCGAGATCGTGCGCCAGGCGATCGGACTTGTGGGTGGTGCGGCGGAACACCAACGCCAGGCGCGTGGCCGGGTCATCGAGGTGGCGGCGCAACGCCGTCAGCTTGTCGCCGTCAGGGACGCGCTCGATGCGCTGCTCGATCGCGTCGACAGTGGCGCGCTCGGGCTCAATAGCCACGGTCACCGGGTCGCGCATCTGGCGGTGGGCCAACCCGCGCACCTCCTCGGGGATCGTCGCGGAGAAGAGCGCCGTCTGGCGCGTCTTGGGGGTGCGGTTCAGGATACGCTCGATGGCCGGCAGGAAGCCGACGTCGAGCATACGGTCGCCCTCATCGAGCACGGCCATGCGCACGCCGCTCAGATTGAGCGCGCCGCGCTGCAACAGATCCTCGACGCGCCCCGGCGTGCCGGCGACGATGTGGGCGCCGCCACGCGCCAGCGTGTCGATCTGGCGGCCCAGGCCGACGCCGCCGTAGACAGACAGCACGCGTACGCCAGCGTACTGGCCCAGGCGCGCCAGTTCGTCGGCCACCTGCAGACACAGTTCGCGCGTCGGCAGCAGCACGATCGCCTGCACGGCGCGGCTACGGGTATCGATCATCTCGATCATAGGGATGCCGAAGCCGGCCGTCTTGCCCGTCCCGGTCTGCGCCTGCCCCAGCACATCGCGGCGCTCACGCAGCGGCGGGATGGCCTGCTGCTGGATGGGTGTGGGAATGGTGTAGCCCATCGCGGTCAGGGCGCGGGCCAGGGGTTGCCCGACCGGCAACTCTCCAAAGAAAGCAGGCTCGACGGCCGGCCTGAGGACGGTCGGAGTCGCGACAGTCGGGGTGGGGGCGGTAGTAAGGGTCAAAAGGTTGTATCTCCTAGCACAAGAAAAAGCCCGTCGTCACCGACGGGCAACGCGATATATACATATCTATTTTTATCTACTATTAGCATAACAACATTGCGCACATGCGCCTAATTAGTCCGCTGGGGCCAGGACTCGTGCATTATCGAAACCTGCGACTGCGGTCGATGGCAGCAGTCGCCGACTGCGGTCGGGAACGCGTCAGCACGCTAGCCTCAGCCCCCTTCGTCCTGACACCGCAGTGTCCGTGGTCTGCCATGCGACCGCAATCGCAGGCTGAGAATTCACAGTTCGTGAGTCCGCGTATCACGCCACACGCTATAGTAGATACCATGACGACCGACACGTACAAATGGCGCTGGGCGCATGTCGACGAGAGCGACCGGACGGAACGCTATGTTGACATCCTCAACCAGGCGCGGCCGGACGACGACCCCGCCCACTACCCCAATACGCTCGCCTGGATCGACGCGCAGCCCGGCGAACGCGTCCTGGAGGTCGGCTGCGGCAATGGGGCGATGGCGCGCGCCGTGGCGCGAGGGACACCGGAGATCGGAGAAGTGGTGGCGGTGGACGCCAGCGCGGCCATGATCGCCGCGGCGCGGCGCTTCACGGAGGAGTGCGACCTGCCGGTCTCTTTTCAGGTGGCCGATGCGCACCACCTGCCGTTCCCCGACGCGGCGTTCGACTGCTGCTACGCCACCGAGACCTTTCTCATCCTGCCCGACCCCCGCCAGGCATTGCTGGAGTTGGGGCGGGTGACGCGTCCCGGAGGACGCGTGTGCCTTTGGGAGGCCGACTGCGACGCGCGGGCCATGCTCGGGTCCGATCTGGACCTAACACGGCGCCTGACGCGGTTCGTCGGCGACCACGAGTTCAATGGCGCGGTCGCCCGCCAGCTGATCGGGTGGTGCAAGGAACTGGGGTGGCAGGTCACCGTCGTCCCGGCCGTCGGCCTCAGCGAGGACGTGTCGCCCCAGTTCGCGCTGTTGCTCGACGAGTGGCTGGCGGACGCGCGACAGGCCGGCGTCCTCACGCATGAGGAAGTGGTCAGCCTCCGCGCGGACGTCAAACTGCGGCAAGAAAAGGGCCTGTTTTTCGCGTACGTCGTCAACTTCCGCATCGTAGCGACCAAACCTAGATAGAGGAGAAACATTATGCGCGCGATCGTGATCGAACAGCCGGGCGGACCGGATGTCTTACAGATGGGCGAACTGCCCGACCCGACGCCCGCGCCGGGCGAACTGCTGGCGCGGGTCCATGCCACCGCCCTCAACCGGCTGGACCTGCTGCAGCGCGAGGGGCGCTACCCCGTGCCGCCCGGCGCGCCCGACACGCTCGGTGTGGAGGCGGCCGGCGCGGTCGTGGGCTGGGGCGAGGGCGTGACCGGCTGGTCGCGCGGCGACCGCGTGTGCGCGCTGCTGCTCGGCGGCGGCTACGCCGAGCTCGCGGCGTTCCCCGCCGCGATGGCTATTCCGATCCCCGCGAACCTCTCCTACGAGCAGGCCGCCGCCATCCCCGAGGTCTTCCTGACGGCCTACCTCAACCTCTTCGATCTCGGCGGCCTGCGCGAGGGCGACTACGCCCTGATCCATGGGGGGGCCAGCGGCGTCGGCACGGCGGCCATCCAACTGGCGCGCGCGGCCGGCGCCCACGCCATCGTGACCGTCGGCTCGGCCGAGAAAGCGGAGCGTTGCCGCGCGCTGGGCGCGGCCGCGGCCATCAACTATCGGGAGGGGCCGTTCGAGCCGGCGGTCAAAGAGGCGACGGGCGGCCGCGGCGTCGACGTGATCCTCGACATGGTCGGCGCGCCGTACTGGGAGCAGAACCTGGCCTGCCTCGTCGTGGGCGGCCGCCTCATCCTGGTCAGCCAGCAGGGCGGCGGCAAGCTGGAGATCGACCTTGGCGCGATCCAGCGCAAGCGCCTGCGCGTGATCGGTACGGGGTTACGGCCGCTACCGCTGGCCGAGAAGGTCGCGCTGAATAGGCGGTTCAAGGACTTCGCGCTGGACCGCTTCGCCGACGGGCGGCTCGTCCCCGTGGTCGACCGCGTCTACCCGTTGGAGGACGCCCCCGACGCGCACCGCTACATGGCGTCCAACGCCAACATCGGCAAGATCGTCCTGCGCGTGCCCTAATCGTGCGGGGGCTCACGCCCCCGTATCTCACTGCTCGTTTTACCTGCGGGTCCACGATGTCCTTGTCGCATTTATGGCACAAAGCGTCGCATTAATGCTTCATAACCGGCAAGAAATCGGCATCACTGCTATAGTAAGGACTTGTAGCCCGTTCGGCTACCGACGCCGGTACCAATTGATGGTAGCCTCTGGCGCCAATAGGCTATGTGACAGAGAGGAGGGTTAGCCTATCATACACACCTGACCGGCCGATGATCGGCCGCCCATCACCAACAACCACCTACCCAGCCCATGGGTGATTATATAGAGAAGGACAGCTCCATTGACGACCAAAAGGTTGATGCGCGCCCTCGTGAGTACAGCCCTACTCACCGCCGCGGTCGCGGCCAATCCCGTTGTCGCGCGGACGACGCGCCTCGCGCACGCCGCCTCGACATTGACGACTATCCCTTCGGACCTACCCACTCACCTCGGCATCGGGTTGGCCGCGCATCCCGACAGCAGCGGTATCTACGGGTGGATGCCTGACTCGCACATCCCCTGGGACTACGCCTACCAATATCTCTCCGGAGGCGCCAACACGGGCCACGGCTGGGAGACCTGGAACGGCAGCGGCCAGTTCGCCCTCTATTACGCGCAGGGCGCCGCCTCCCACAACTACATCCCTGTCTTCAGCTACTACGAGTTGCTCCAGAGCAACGGTTCCTGCGGCTCCTGCGGCGAGGCGCAAAAGGACCTTTCCAACCTGAACAACCCCTCGACGATGGCGAGCTATTTCCAAAACTTCGCCCTGCTGATGAAGCGCCTCGGCTCGGGGACCTACGACGGCGGCGCCGGTTTTGGCAAGACCGCCATCGTGCACGTCGAGCCCGACCTCTCCGGCTTCGCCGAACAAGCCGTGCTCGACAACAGCAAGTGCTACGGCTACTGCGGCGGCCAGGGCAACAATCCCGCCCTGCTCCACGCCGCCGTCGCTAACTCCGGCGACGGCGATGTCGCGGGCTACCCCGACACGTACCAGGGCTTCAACGGGGCGCTCCTGCACCTGCGCGACCTCTACGCGCCGAACGTGCGGCTGGCCGTCCACGTCAGTAACTGGGCCACCATTAAAGACATCGGCAGCAGTACCGATCCCACCCTCGACGCCAACGCCCTCGGACAGGAAGCGGGGAGCTTCGCCGCCCAGAGCGGCACCTACGATCTGATCTTCAACGATGTGGCCGACCGCGACGCCGGCTACTACAAGTATGTGTACAACAACCCGAATGCCTGGTGGGACAAGCTCAACGTGACCTTCCCCAATTTCCACCGCTGGGAAGCCTACATCGGGGCCGTTCACAGCGCGACCGGCAAGCCCGTCATGATCTGGCAGATCCCCGAGGGCAACCAATACTTCGACACGGAGAACAACACCAACGGGCACTACCAGGACAACCGCGCCGAGTATTTCTTCGGTCACATGGACGAGTTGGCGCGGGCCGGCGTCATCGGGCTGCTCTTCGGGGCCGGCAACGGCGGCAGCACCGTCAACACCGACGGCATGAACGACGGCGTGACCAACCCGCCGAGCCTCTGCACGAGCGACGGCGTGAGCAGCGGTCAGGTGTGCGACACCCACACCAGCACGGTCTCCGACGACGACGGCGGCTACCTGCGCATGGCGGGACAGCAGTACTACGCCAGTGGGGACTACTCGCTCACGGGATCTTCTCCCGCCACAGCCACCAACACGCCTGTCCCTCCTACGGCCACCAACACGCCTGTCCCTCCTACGGCCACCAACACGCCTGTCCCTCCTACGGCCACCAACACCCCCATTCCACCAACCGCGACTAACACGCCTGTTCCACCAACCGCGACCAATACAGCCGTTCCCCCGACCAGCACGCCTGTCCCCCCCACGTCTACCAGCACGCCTGTCCCCCCCACGTCTACCAGCACGCCTGTCCCCCCCACGTCTACCAACACGCCTGTCCCCCCCACGTCTACCAACACGCCTGTCCCTCCAACCAGCACGCCTACCAATACTCCCATTCCACCAACCGCGACCCATACAGCCGTTCCACCAACCGCGACCCACACGCCTATCCCTCCTACGGCTACCCACACAGCCGTTCCCCCGACCAGCACGCCAAAACCCCCGACCAGCACGCCTGTTCTCCCCACCGCGACCGCTCCCCCCATTCCGCCCAACGCAACCAGCACACGCCCGTCGACGCGGCCCAGCGCGACCAGCACGCCCGTGCGCGCGACGTCGACGCCCCCGACTATCCCGCGCTCTACCAGCACACCAGCCCCGCTGGCCTTCACATTCAACCAGACCATCGCCAGCGCCCTCTCGGCGGCGCCCGGCGCCACTGAAACGTTCACGGCGACAATAACGGCCAACCAGACGGTCGCCAATGAGCTTGTAGACTTCGAGGTCTACAACGCGGCGGGCGCCAAGGTGTGGCAAACGTGGCGTAGCCCACTCTCATTCAAAGCCGGGACGCCTCGGGCGGTGACTGCCTCGTGGCCAATTCCGCGCACCCAGCCGCCGGGCGCCTACACGCTCAAGCTCGGGGTTTTCACCTCGGCGTGGTCATTCCAGGCCTGGAACAACGCCGCCCGCGCCTTCGCTGTCGCCGCGCCTGCGGCGGCATCCGGCGCACGTACAGCGATCGCACGCTGATTCTCGCCAGGACGATAGGGCGTTTCTTGTGGGCGTCCACCAGAAACGCCCTACCATATCCGCGACATATCGTGTCGCATGGCAAGCTCGGCCACTCCTCGGCACAATGCCTGCGGTAGAATACAGGTAGTACTGAGGAGAACATGACATGCCGAACCGCTTACTACTAGCCCTCGCCAACCAAGAGGGTCTTGCCCGCTTCTCGATGGAAAATCCCGCGCTGCGCCCGATGGTATTGCGCTTCGTCGCGGGCGCGGAACTGGACGATGCCGTCCCGATCGTCCGTGACCTCAACAAACAGGGTATCAGGGCTAGCCTTGACCACCTGGGCGAGAACACCACCGACCGCGACAGCGCCCGCGCGGCCGCCGGCGCGTACGAACAGGCCCTCCAGACTATCGTCGCGCACGGGCTCGACGCCAATATCTCCGTCAAACTCACTGCCATGGGCCTCGACATCGCCGACAGCGTGGCCGAGGAGAACCTACGGACCGTGCTGGAACGAGCGCGCGCCCATAATATTTTCGTGCGCACCGACATGGAGGCGTCGGAGTACACCGCGCGCACGCTGGAGATCGGCGAACACATGCGCGCCGCCGGGTACGACAACGTCGGGCCCGTCATCCAAGCCTACCTCTACCGCGGCATGGCCGACGTGGAATGCCTGATACGCGACGGCGCGCGCGTGCGGTTATGTAAAGGAGCCTACGACGAAGCCCCCAACGTCGCTTTCCGGCGCAAGCGGGACACCGACCGCAACTTCGTGCGGCTGATGGAAGCGCTGCTCGACGGGGGCAATTACCCCGCCATCGCCACGCACGACGAAGAGATCATCGCCCATGCGCGCCGGTACGCGCGCCGGCGCGGCATCCAGGCGGAGCGCTTCGAGTTCCAGATGCTCTACGGCGTGCGCCGCGACCTGCAGGAGGAGCTGGTCGCCGACGGCTACAACGTGCGCGTCTACATCCCCTACGGCGTCTCGTGGTACCCCTACCTCGTGCGCCGTCTGGCCGAGCGCCCGGCCAACCTCGCCTTCGTGCTCGGCAGCTACGCAGGCGAGGGACGACGGGCGAGGGGCGAGGGGCGAGGGGCGAGTGTTCATCGGGTGTAGGTATTTGACCAAACACCTACACCCCATGAACGCTCGCCCCTCGCCCCTCGCCCCTCGCCCCTCGCCCCTCGCCTACTCGGCCCGGTAGTCCTCCAGCGCGCCCGTGTCGCCGTGCAGGTCGACCTGCACGAGGTCGTCGAGCAGGACGGCGATGGCGCGCGCCGGTACCACGACGTCGTGCGTAAAGAGCACGCCGCGCCGCACGACGAGCCCCTCCACCACGTTCGACACGTCGTCCATCAGCACATGGTCGAGGTCCCCGATGTGCTCGTGCGGCGCGCGCCGCCACACCGGCGCGCCCGCGCTCACATGCCGCTCGTCGGGGCCACGATTCTCCTGCTCGTCGTGCGGCGGATCATACAGGCCGCCGCCGAGCAGCGCGCCGGCGCGCATCGCGATGTCCTCGGCCTCGAAGCCCGGCGGCGGCGTGGCGCCCGGCGCTGGTTCAGGGACATCACCGACGATGTACGGCGGCAGCGCCAGGAACTCCCTCTCGGTCAGGCTCAACCGCGCCTCGCCCTCGTCGGCCCCCGTAACCTGCGCGAACGGGACCTTGAGGTCGCGCGGCGCCTCCCAGCCGCCCGGCTTGAGCAAGTTCCCCGACTCCAGCAGGCGACGGCGCACCGTGACCGCCGTCACCACATAGACGGGACCCTCGGGCGTCACCTGCTCGGCCACGACCACACGGTACAGCGACCCCACGTCACGCCCGTCCGACGTCACGGCGGACACCCCAAACTTCAACGGCTGTAACATAATGCTCTATCTTCCCCTAATCTCTATGCATACTCTACGTATGCCTATCCAACGGACTCCTACTAACGGGCATTATTGTTGGTCAACCACATCTTCCCGCGCCGCGATAGCTTCTCTCAACAGGCGAACCACCGTCGGCGCGTGCTGTGCCAGGGTGTCTAACACATCGGTGACGCTCAACGGGGGATTCTTGAGTTCCTCAGCTTGGTCGTTCACGATCTGTACAAGAACATCCGGCCTGGCATGATACAAGCATGTTAGGAAGGGATCAGGATGTTGCGCTACAACGCCGTGCGATGACAACGCGTGAGCAGGGAAATCCTTGAGATTCACGGTGACTATGGTCTGGGCATGAGCATGGATGGCAACCGCGAGCACATGCCGATCCTTCGGATCATTAGTCAAATTCGGAATAAGGGACTCGTATCCAGTCACGAGAGCATTGGTTCGCCTAAGGAACGCCTGAATCGCCGTATCCAGACGCGCCACCTGTTCCGAGGTCAGGCGACCACTGCTGAAGAGATTGCGTACGACCTCGTCCCAAATCTGCTGGCTAACCCTAAGCCGGAAAAGGTTCTTCTCGGCACAGCGTAGAAGGATATCGCGCAGCGACGCGGGAAACAAGACATTAGCGTCAAGGACGACTGAAGGAACAGGCGTAAGGGGCGTCATCACGAGACTCAGTCGTAGGTCCCAGCTTCTTGTACCACCGCGAGCGCGGTCGCCAGATCCCTCTTATTGTCGGCGCTCCGCTGCTCCTTGTATGCCACAAGGTCGTGCAGTCCGATACGCCGCTCGTTGCCCGTACCCGTCGATAAGACGGCCCCAGTTTCGAGCGATTGGATAAGGGCGGGCAGTGACACATCCAGAAGCGCAGCTGCCTCGACGAGAGATACGTCTTTGTGGACGGGCACAATGGCGACATCATCACCCCGCGCCAGGAGAGCGGTCATTTGCTGCAGCGCGGCAATGAGAAACGGGGCAACCTCCACTCTCTCGCCGGTAGCCGTGAGTATAGTTGCAGGTTCCCTGACATCCCGCGCCACCAGGTGTTGTAACGCCAGGGCAATCCGCTGCGCCTCTCGGAAATTGTCAACCGTCACGGTTATCGGCACGCCATCGATGGTTTCTGCTGCCACGACGCATCCCTCCCCCACGTTATGTTTTTCCGCGCCTACTCTTAACTGTACCCCGCGTGCCGTCTGACCGCAATGTACCCTGACCACCCTGGGTCCGCGAAAAGTCCTGGGCGCGGGCGCTCGCTGCGCTGCTCGCCCGTCCCCGTTGGCTTTGGGAGTGCGGGCGCCCCTCGTGGGCGCGGTATGAGGGCAGGGCAGCGGCGGCACTTGGCCCGTGTGCCACGAGGGCGCGGACCAGCCGCTTGAGGGTGCAGGCGACGACCTCGATCAGGCTCTCGAAGGGCCGTTTGGCCGCGCCGCGATAGCGATGGCGGCGCAGTCCATGCGGCACGGCTAGCGCAGGTCTACCAGCACCGCGTCGGTACAATCAGGCTGATAAAGGTACCGGCAATGTCTATCCAAAATGGTGATCCGGAACACCCGCGCGCGGAACAGTCGGAAAAGACTATAGGAGGGAAGGAAGCGCCCCACAACGGGGACAGCGCGCAACGTCGAGGCGGCGCTAGCCCACGGGCCAAGTTGCGTGTTCGCCACGAACTGATCGGTGATTGTGCGCGAATCTTGACGGTGATTGTAGAGTAGCGGCAAGATGCTGACGTACGCGCTCTAGCCGCATAAGCAAACTCCAGGTTCGTCGACCATCCCGACGTGCTTTCGCCCTCATCATACGCGTAATCCGCGCATAATCGTAGCAGGGCAACGCGGGTGCGCGCCACTTTTTCGCGCCGGGCATCTACGGGGACCGCCGCCGCTCGCTGCGCTGCCCGGCGGCCTGTCGTCGCCGGCGACCGTGTAGCATATGGCGAACCCCTGGCCGCAACCGTGAGCCGCCGGGCAGCGCAGCGAGCGGCGGCGGTCCCCGTAGAGACGACCAGCCACGCTATCTATCACCCAGTCAGCGCGAAAAAGTGGCGCGCACCCGGGCAACGGGGCAGCGCGTACTTGGGTGCGGAAAATACGATGAAGCTATAATCACCCGTAGTAGCGCGTGATGAAAGACGAGTGACGATGACGATAAGGATAGCCCCAATGGCACGGCGACGTTTCGCGGCCGGTCTGGCCTCCCTATGTGTACTAGCGGGTCTGATCGCCGCTCTGTCCCTACGCATACAGGCGGCGCGCCCAAACCCCATTGTGGGGGCCGCGCCGATCGGCGATCCAAGGTGGAGCGTCGCCGTGGATAGCCGCCTCGGGCGAGCGTTCATCCTCGACGACGGTGTCCGTGAGCAGCAAGTCACGGTGAGCAATGGCGGTTGGTCCAGTTCTAGCAGCAACGGCTACGCCTTTGGCGCCGGTACTCCGAGCAACAAAGTCCATGTCATCGACACACGGACCGGCCGGCTCGTGAAAACGCTTGATGTCCCCCAGACGGTCCAGTCCCTGACCGTGGACGAGGTTACTAATCGCATCTTCGCCTTCGACCAGGGCCAAGTCGACGTGCTCGACGCCCGGAGCGGGGCCAGCCTAGGCGTCGCGCCTTTCAGCGGGAATCCCGATGACGTGAATGACTACGCCTCCGTGTCGCTGGTCGATACGCGGTCGGGCCAACTCTTCGCCACGACGAGCCAGAGCACCAGTGAGCCCGTGGATCAACACCTGCTGCTACTGGATGGACGGACCGGCAAGACGCTACGCAACCTCACCTTTCCGCATGGATCAGCCGCCACCTCGACAGGCCCAAATGGGACCACGCCCACCTCCTACTGGCCGTCCCTATCGCTGGCCCTCGACGAGCGCGCCGGCCGCCTCTACGTATTCAACACGAACGGGCAGATGAGCAGCGTGGACACCAAGAGCGGGCGCTTACTCGTCACCCGGCGTCTGCCCGCCGCCCTGTGGGGGGCGCAGGTGGACGAGCGGACCGGGCGCGTCTTCGCTTTCGCCGTCCGGCAAACCCACTCTTCGCGCGGTTGGCAGCGCCCCCTCGTCACGCTGGTCATGCTCGATCCACGCACCGGCACGACCCGGCGGATTATGTCCACCTACGGCATGCCGACGTTCGACGAGGCTACCAACCGGATATTCATCCTCGATGGGGCGCGTCGCGCGGTGAGCATACGCGATGGGATGAGCGGGCGGCTCGTGCGCGATGTTCCCCTGGGCGCCATCCCGATTCGGTTGCTGCTGGACGCGCCCCATCACCGCGCGCTGGTCACCACCGTCAAGGGCTACAATCCGGCGACACTGGACGCCCGCATCGCGGTGCTGGACACGCGCACCGGAGCCCTACTGCGCACGTTACCTGTACCGGCAGGGCAACTGGGTTATGGAATCTATGCTATGGCCGTGGACACGGAAAGCGGCCACCTCGTGACGACCTACGACACCCTGGGTTCCGGTCAGCCCGATGATCGCTACGGTTGGATGCCCAACTGGCTGCGTGCGCGCCTGCCCTGGATTCCGTCGCCCCCGCCGGCCCTCGGACCCAACCAGCGCCTCCTCACCCACACGGCGCTGACACTCGACCCATCATAGCCGGTACAATGATGGCAGAACGAACAGCGACTAGTTGTGAGGCAATGAGAGCATGGCCGTAGCGTCCGACACCAACCAGGTGGTAGAGCAACGTCGTGCGCAACTCTCGTCCGAACTACAGCGCTTCGTGACGATCATCACCGCGCGGATGCGGCCGGAGCGCATCATTGTCTTCGGCTCTTTCGCCACCGGGCGCATCAAGGAATGGTCCGATCTGGATCTTGTCGTCGTCGCACGCACCGATCTCCCTTTCTATCAGCGCCTCGATCATGTCTATAGAAGCGTCGAGCCACAAGTCGGCTTGGACGTGCTGGTATACACACCCGAAGAATGGGCAGACCTTACCGCGACGCGTCGTTTTGTTCAGGAGGAAGTCGTCGAAAAGGGGCGCGTGCTGTATGAACGCCCTCGCTAAGGTGGGCTGCTGTCCGTGGGCGGGCGTATACTGGGATAGGGTGAGACGTGGTGCAGACGGGCCACGTCGCCATACTATTCTTGTTAGGAGAGGTTGCGACACAGCAACTCCGATGCGCTGCTCGTCGGCCCCATGCGCGGGCGGAGCGTCCTATTCCTCCACCGTCCGAAGTCGACAGTTTTCCGGGAGTTTTCTATGATCGAACAGGTACCGAAGCGGCCCGAGTGGCTCAAGGTGCGCATGCCCTCGGGCAAGAACTACGTCGAGCTCAAGACCCTCATGCGCGACCTTGACCTGCACACGGTTTGCGAGGAGGCGCGCTGCCCCAACATCGGCGAGTGCTGGGGCCACCGCACGGCCACCTTCATGATCCTCGGCGACACCTGCACGCGCGCCTGCGGCTTCTGCGCCGTCAAGACCGGCCGCCCCGGCACGCTCGACCTGCTCGAGCCCATGCGCGTGGCCAGCGCCGTCGAAAAGATGGGCCTCAAGCACGTCGTCGTCACCTCGGTCAACCGCGACGATGTCCCCGACGGCGGCTCCAGGATCTTCGCCGCGACCATCCGCAAGATCCGCGAGCGCGTGCCCGACTGCACCGTCGAGGTGCTCACGCCCGACTTCGAGGGCGTGCGCTCCTCGCTGGAAACGCTCCTGGCGGCGCGGCCGGACGTGTTCAACCACAACATTGAGACGTGCGAGCGCCTGACCAAGCTGGTGCGCCGCCGCGCCAAGTACCGCCGCTCGCTCGAGGTGCTGCGCAACGCCAAAGATGTCGCGCCCGGCATCCGCACCAAGTCGGGCATCATGGTCGGCCTCGGCGAGGCGCGCGAGGAAATCACGCAAATGATGCGGGACCTGCGCGCATCGGACGTCGACGTCCTGACCATCGGGCAGTACCTGCGCCCCACGCCCGAGCACCTCGACGTGGTGCGCTACTACCACCCCGATGAGTTCGCCGCCCTCAAAGAGGAGGCGCTCGCGCTCGGCTTCAAGCACGTCGAGTCCGGCCCGCTCGTGCGCAGTTCGTACCACGCCCACGAACACGCGATAATATAGCTATCAGCTGTCAGCTATCAGCCGTCAGCAACGGCGGGTACAAGACCTGTCCTTGCGATTAAAGGCCGTAGAGGCGCCCCTCATGGACGCCCTGGTTGAGGCTGATAGCTGATAGCTGATAGCTGATAGGAGGCTCCTCATGAAAGTCGGCATTCTCACCGGCGGCGGCGACGTCCCGGGCCTGAACCCCGCGATCAAGGCCGTCGTCAACCGCGCCACGGCGCAGGGGCACGAGGTCATCGGCATCCGGCGCGGTTGGGCCGGCCTGCTCAACTACAACCCCGACGACACGACGGACGCGCATGAGTGGATCGAACCGCTCGACCACGAGCGCGTGCGCACGATCGACCGCTTCGGCGGCACCTACCTGCACTCGTCGCGCACCAACCCCGGCAAGGTCAAGCCCAAGGACGTCCCGGCCTTCCTGCGGGACCGCTTCCAGCCCGGCGACAAGGGCACGGTCGACTGCACCCCGCATGTGCTACGCGTCATCGAGAGCCTCGGCATCGACCTCTTGACCCCCATCGGCGGCGACGATACCTTGAGCTACGCCCTGCGCATGCATCAGGAGGGCGTCAAGGTCGTCGCCATCCCCAAAACGATGGACAACGACGTCTATGGCACCGACTACTGCATCGGCTTCTCCACCGCCGTCTCGCGCTCCGTCGAGTTCATCACCGCCCTGCGCACGCCGACCGGCTCGCACGAGCGCATCGCCGTGATCGAACTTTTCGGCCGCAACTCCGGCGAGTCGACACTCATCTCGTCCTATCTCGCCGACGCCGACCGCGCCCTCATTCCCGAAGTGCCCTTCGACATCCACCGTCTGGCCGACCTGGTGATGCGCGACAAGCGGGCCAACCCCAGCAACTACGCCGTCGTCACGGTAGCCGAGGGCGCGGTCATGGAAGGCGGCGACACAGTCGAGAGCGGCGAGGCCGACGCCTTCGGCCACCGTAAGCTGGGCGGCATCGGCAAGATGACAGGCGACGCCTTGCAGGAGATCACCGGCCAGGGCATCGTGGGACAGCAGCTAGGCTACCTCATGCGCGCGGGCGCGCCCGACGCGCTCGACCACATGGTCGGCTTCTCCTACGGCAACCTGGCCGTCGACCGTGGGCTAGCCGGCGCCACCGGCGAGATGGTCGCCCTGAAAAAGGGTATCTACACCACCGTCCCGCTCGAGGTGGTCGGCCAAGGCGCGCGCCGCGTCGACGTAGGCGAGCTCTACGACAGCGAGAACTACCGCCACCGCGTGCAACACCTTATCGGCAAGCCGATGTTCCTGTATTAGCCGTCAGCGTCTGATGGAGGCGCGAGATGACCCAGACAGCAACGCCGCGGTTTCAGATGACACAGCTAATCCCACGTTTAACGAGCGAATATGGCTACTCGCCGCAAGGGGCGGTTGACATTGCTACGAAGCTAGTCGTCGCCGATCCGCGCATCAAGAGGATCTTCTGGCAATGGTGGGAAACAGGCCAGATAGACGATACACTGAACATCTCTACACGCAGGTACTCGGTTTCGGCGTGCGCTATGCGCGCCACGAGGAGCGGTTCGCCTACCTGGACCTGGCCGGAGCCGCCCTGATGATAGAGCAGACGGTCGCGGGAGCGCGGACGCTTGTGGCAGGAACCCTGGACTACCCTTTTGGTCGGGGTATAAATCTGCAAATCTCGATAGACGACGTGGACAGCCTGTATACCCGGGCGCGGGCGGCAGGCAACCGCATTTTCTTGCCGCTTGAGGAGCGGTGGTATCGCCGCGATGCGGAAGAGGTCGGGAATCGGCAGTTCGTGGTCATGGACCCGGATGGCTATCTCTTGCGATTTGCCCAAGATCTAGGCGCCCGGTCAATCAACGCAATGTCGACGCCTACGAACTAAGTTTTGGCATATAATATTTCAGGGCACGGATTATGACAAGCGGGAATGTCGCACGGCGAGAGCCGGACCATCACCCACATTGATGGTCTGGCTCTCGTGGCGCGCTGCCGAACGGTGGTTATGCCACCGACTCCTCATCCTCGTGGGATGGTTGCGCAACCTCGTGGCCGGGCAACCCCTCGACGAGCAGCAGGCTCAACGCGAAACGGGTCGTGGGGCTTAACGCGCAGGGTCCGCCTGCGCTCGTCGCATCGACCCTGCGGCGGCCACGGCGCGCGGGCGCGCCAGGACCAGGTAGAGCGCGCCGGAGACGATGAAGCCAACGTAGTAGCTGAGGTCGGCGCCCTGCAGATAGGTCTTGGCGATGGGACCCGTGAAGAGTTGCTGCGACATGAAGGGGACCGAAACGAGGATGCCCGCGACGTACGCGCCGAGTCCGACCCAGCGTACGCCGTTGCGCCGGTACAGCGCGGCAGTGTCGTAGCGGCCCCGATGCAACAGGTAGTAGTCGCCGATCACGATAGCCAGCCACGGCGCGATCCAGTAGGCCAGCAGCAGCAGGTAGCTCTGGAACTCCCCCTCCAACTGCAGCGGGTTGGTCCCCGCCAGCAACAGGAGAATCGTGCCCAGCGCGCCGATGACGACCGCCGAGACCCAGCGCTTGAGCGGCACGTCCAGCACCAGCGCCGAGAGCGCCCCGCTATAGATATTGAGCGCGTTCGACGTGCCTGTGCCCAGGATGATGGCGATCAGCATGGGACCGGCGAAGAGACCCATGATACCCGTGAGCTGCGTCACCGGGTTGGCCGAGGCGGTCAGCGCCATGGCCGCGATCAGCGCGCCGAGCGCCTCGATCCACACCGCCGAGACGAAACCGGCCAGAAAGGTCAGGTTGAAGATACGCCCCGGCGAGGTCGCGGCCGGCAGGTAGCGCGAGTAGTCGGCGCCATAGGGCGTCCAGCCGAGCGCGTAGCCCAGCGCGGCGGCGACCAGCGTGGCGAAGCCCGCCGGGTGGAAGCCGCCCAGCGCCAGCGCGTGGCCGTGTAGCGCGCCGAGCTGGCCCAACGTGAGCGCCGTCGCCACCAGGAACAGCGCGCCGAGCACATAGGTCATCCACTTCTCGTAGCTATGGATGAAGTTGTGGCCGTAGACGGCCAGCGCGACCTGCCCCACCACCATCAGCGCGACCGAGACGAGATAGGGGACGTGCAGCAACTGCTGCAGGGCCAGCACGCCGAGGATCGTGTTGACGGCGAACCAGCCGATGCAGGCCACCCAGTTGAAGAAGGCCGGCACGAACGTGCCGACATACCCGAAGCTCGCGCGCGTCAGCACCATCTGCGGCACGCTCGACCGTGGCCCCATCGCCGAGACCGCGCCTAGACACACCATGCCCAACAGATTGCCAACGACGATGGCGGCCAGCGACTCGTAGAGCCCCAGCCCAAAGACCACGCCGAGCGCCCCGACGACCCACGTCGCCATGCACAAGTTCGCCGCGAACCACAGCGTAAACGCGCGCGCCGGAGAACCATGCTTGTCGCTCGCCGACACATGCTCGATGCCGCGCGGCTCGATCACCAGGACCTCGTCCCGGTAGGCCGCCTGTCGTTCCTGAACCGCTGTCATTATGTCTACTCTCTCCCGCTACACCGGTGCTTGACGTGGCGCTCAAAAAACGTCGAAGCCCGGATAGCCTTATCCCATCTCGTCCATCGTCGAGTGGAACCTGCCATCCGGGCTTTTATCCCCTATGGTGTAGCAAGAGGCGCCCCTGTCATGGGAGCGTAGACCCTTGCCTGCATCGCTCGGTCCAGACCGCTCACGCCCAACATCTATAGAGTGGGCGCGCACGCGGAGCCCTAGATGCACTTCCCTCGTAGCCAGGCAGTTTACGGCTGCCAGTAGAAACGCCGGGCCAATCCCCAGGCCTATACGAGTTATTGCGCCATCTGTAGTATATCAAACGCCGCACGGCGTACCGACAATTACCCCCAATTAGTTGGGGCGCTGGAGCCGCGCGACGATCACGCCATGGCCCGCGTCGCGCGCCCACTGTAAGGGCGTCTTGCCCAGGTAGGGGTCGGTCGCACCGGTATCGGCCCCGTAGGCCAGCAGTAGGTCGACGACGGCGGCATGCCCGTGGTAGGCGGCCCAGTGCAGCGGCGTCAGCGCGGAGAGGCCGGACGCGTTGGCCCGGCGCGGGTCGGCCCGTAGCAGGGCCGCGACATCCTCGGTGCGGCCGAGCGCGCACGCCGTCCAGACGGTCGTTTCTATATGGACGCCGTGCGCGGCCGGCAGGTCTACCACGTCCCAGTGCCGACCCCAGCGCGTCCCCAACGGTATCCACAGCGCTTTTTCGACGGCGCATTGCATGGGGGTACGGCCGTAGCGATTGTGGGCGTGCGCGCGGGCTGGGTCCTCGCGCAGCCGCGCGGCAACCCCTTCGACGAAGCCCAGCCGCACCGCCGTGAAGATATCGGCCGTCGCGCCCCGATCGAGCAACAGGTCAATGATCTCGCTCATGCCGTCCTCGTTTTCGTACGGCGCCGCCAGCGCCAAGGGCGTTTCGCCGCGCCCGTTCCGCACATCGAACTCCGCGCCCGCGTCGAGCAGGAGCGCCGCCGTGTCCCGCTTGCTGTTCCACGCGGCCAGGTGCAGGGGCGTGTAGCCCCCGGCGTCGCGCGCGTTGACCAGCGCCGGGGCGTCCGCGAGCAGCGCGGCCGCATGAGCGGTCCGGCCCAGGACGGCGCCGGCGAAGACGTCGAGCGGGGCGCCGTGGGCGAGCAGCAGGTCGACGACGTCAGGCGAGGGCCGCATCTTGCGGAAGCGCATCCCTTGCGCCGCCAGGTAGAGTGGCGGACGCCCCCGGCGATCGGTTGCCCGGACGTTGGCCCCGTGCGCGAGCAGGACCCGCGCGGACTCCAAATGCCCGCGCTCGGCGGCGTGGTGCAGCGGCGTCAGCCCCATGCCCATCGGTGTCCCCACGGGCTCGCGCGCGTCGACAAGCGCGGGGCCGGCCCGCAGCAGGGCGTCGAGGTCGCCGACGCGATCGAGCGCCGTCGCCGCCCAGACGTCCAGCGCGGCGCCGTGGTCGAGCAGGAAGGCGGTGACGCCGGCATGGTCGGCCCAGCCGCCGCCGCCGGGGCCGTGGATGAAACGCGCGGCCAGGGATACAGGGCTGTGGCCGAGGTTGTCGCGCGCGTCGATGTCCGCCCCATGCGCCAGCAGCAAGTCCGCCACATCGGTCCGCGCGCTCACCTCGATCAGGGCGTGCAGCGGGGTCCAGCCCCGCTGGTCCCGGGCGTTGACCGCGGCGCCATGCGTCAGCAAGACGCTCACCACCTCTTTGTGTCCGCTCACGGCCGCGACATGTAGGGGCGTGGCTCCGTCGTCCCGCCTGGCGTGGACGAGCGCCGGGTCGCGCCGCGCTCGCTCCGCCACCTGCTCCGGCGCGCCGCGCTCGACGAGCGTGAAGATGTCGCTTTGTACGTTAGCCGCCGGTACGTTGCCCATATCGCCCTCCAATGCGCGCATCAAGCGCCAAACGCGCCAACCCTCGACCAGTGTAGCCCATGAGTGGTCCCGCGGCCAGCGCCACTCTGGCGAGAAATGTGGACACGGCGCCGCTGTCGTCATACACCGTGGAACAGGCGCGGCCGGGCGCGCTCCTGCTCGGCTACGCCGCGACGACCGAGGCGGAGATTGAGGAGGGCGTCCGTCGGCTGGCGAAGGTACTCACCGCGTGCGGACGCTTATAGCGCCGACTTTTGCGGCAATCCGTTCCAGTGCGGCTTCATAGCACGTCTAGCCATATGATCCCTCACATATAGCTGCACGCAGGTCGGCAAGAACCGTCGCTACAGGAGGCGCCCATTGCTACATTTTGACGCGAGGTTACCCAGGAATGTTCCCACGCCATGTTCGGATGACGTCTACATCGCACGGATCCATGTGCGCGGCCGTGTAGAACCAGGCCAGGTCAAGCCGCTGGATGGCGTCGCGGAAGGCCCCCTCGGTCGTCGTCCCTCGGGTGGCGCAGATGTCCTCCCACATCGGCTCGGCGTTCCTCCCCTTCGCCGCCGCGGCCCGGACGTCGCCGAGGCGAACGGTCTCCATATAGTCCAAGACGATCTCTTCGGGTGCGGCATCGGCCACCGTGAGCAGGAGCAGGGAGATCAGGCCGGTCCGATCGCGCCCGCTCATGCAGTGGAACAGGACACCGCCGGCCGGGGCGTGGGCGAGGGCCGACAGAACGCGCCCGGCCCGCTCGGGCATCGCTACCAAGTGGGGGATGAAGTACAGGGCCGTCCCGCATAGGCCGTTGTCCCAGTAGTCTTTCCAGAAGGCGGTGTTCTCGGGCCCGTCGAGGTCGACCGCGACGGTGGTGAGCCAGGGCGGCCGCGCCTGCACATCCCGCGCGCGTTCCGCAGGCTGGCGCAGATCGACGACGGTGCGCACGCCGAGCGCGCGCAGTTGATCCCACCCCGCCGGCCGGACCCAATCGATGTTTTCCGAGCGGAAGAACACCCCTCGCGGCGTGACGGCGCCGGCCCTGCGGCGTAGTCCGCCCAAGTCGCGGGCGTTGACTAACCCGTCAACGTCGATTGATCGACCCATTGGCCCCATGATCTACTCCCGTATGCCGATATGCCGATCCACACCTGAGCGCGACATCGCGCGCCAAACGACGCCGTAACGATTCCGTGATGTATGAACGCCTCGTCGGCGCCACTCACTGCAATCCCGGGAGGCCCAGGCGCTGTAGCCCTGGGAAAAATGGGATCGCCGCTGGCGTTAGGCTGCGCCAGCGGCGCATCGTGGATGGTACAATGACGAGAGCATCACACGCTAGGCACGCACCCTTCCGCACGGAAGGGGGACACGGTTTTCGTCGTGTGCGGCTACACCAGCGGGTCACGCCGCTATGGTGACTGACGAGGGGTTCGGCAGGGAGACCCTGCGGGAACGACGGATACATGGTTCCTCTCCTTTCGTCTGGGGCTGTTTCTTTCGGGAGCCGGGAGTATCCCCGGTCGTCATGCAGCCCGGAGGTCCGTTGGTGTGTTGCTTGGACCAACCCGCTGGCAGGGCTACGACAAGCCCAGGTGCTTTAGCCCTGGGTCCATGACTAATGATACGTACACCGCTAAAGGTGTGCAATCCCCCGGCCAGCCATCAAGCCTGTCTACATCGTAGTGTGGTCTTGCCAATACTGATGAACGTATGTGTGGACCATCATGAGGCTAGGCGCGGCCTCGTAGTGGGACGTGAGCCTGTGGCTAACGTCGTATGGCATAAGTGCGATCGGCTATGCTCAGGGTATGGCGCATGGCATAGTGCTCGTCTTGATCCTGGCGATTGTATTGCTCCTGCTGCTCGTCGCGGCGGTCAATATCGCACGGGCGCCGGGGCGACCGGCGGTTCGTGAGCGCGCACACGGCGACCCGCGCGCGCTGGGCCTGCCGGCCGGACGCATCGTCTATTCCGACGCCGATGGCGCGGCGCGCCCGCTCACGGCGCGGCGCTACCCGCTCACCGGCAAGCCCGACTACGTGGTACTCACGTCCGGCGGCCAACGCGTTCCCGTCGAGCTCAAGTCTGGCCGCGCGCCGCGCGTGAAAGGTGGGGAACGCCGGCCACGCCACGAGGACGTGTTGCAGCTCGTGACCTATCTGATCATCCTCGACGATCTATACGACGAGCCGCCGCGTTATGGCCTGCTGCGCTACGCCGACGCCACGTTCGAGGTCCCCTACGCCGCCGACCTGCGCGACGAAGTGCTCGACCTGCTGGCCGAGATGCAGGCCCTCGACGATGAACTGGATGAGGCCGGGCAGGGGCCGCACGGCGACCCAAGTGTCCAGAAATGCCACGCCTGCGCCTTCAGGGCGATCTGCGACGACGCTATAGTATGATGGCTCCGTGATCGGGCGACGCGTCGCGCCAAGGAGGGTGCGCGCCACTTTTCCGCGCCGGGTATCTACGGGGACCGCCGCCGTCCCGGCGGCACACGGTCGCGCCAACGACGTTGGCCAGAGGCAACGCGGTCGCCTGCGGCGGCAGGCCGCCGGGACGGCGGCGGTCCCAGTAGAGACGGCCAGCGACCCAATCACCCCAGTCAGCGCGAAAATGTGGCGCGCACCCCCGCCAAGGACACCTTGCGTGTTGCCTCATAACTAAATCTGCTTTTTGGTGGGGTCGTTGCCTCATAATAGGATCTACGTTTCGGCGACAAATGTCACGGACCCTGGTGGTCGTCGGGGTGTTGAGAAACCGGGC
>JAABUZ0100002676.1_pt1 | contig 28789 bp, 28 predicted proteins | sample 5562091 | NCBI WGS metagenome assembly JAABUZ01 (sample SAMN12813069, study PRJNA571459) | rock metagenome | isolation source: Antarctica rocks | place: Antarctica: Victoria Land, Linnaeus Terrace sud | collected 2015-12-21 | reverse complement strand
AAAGTAACCGATAGCAGAACCAGAAAGTTTCATAGAGCAAGTGTCACAGCGGATCAAAGAGGATGAAGCCAATAAGCGTGTTGCTTTCTTTACAGTGGGGGTGGAAAACGCTAATATAACGCGCTTAAGTGAAATAGCTGTACGCACTCCAATCAAGCTTAAGGGACTGAACTTTACGGAGATGTTCCTCTGGCTCTCAGCTAGCATGTCAGCAGTTTCCCAGTCAAAGGTAGACGAGCAGGTGCCGCTGCCACCGATTAGGTGGGGAGTGCTTTAATCAGCTAGCTTCAGTTAGAGTGCACAGGATGTCATTTAATTTGGTGAAATGCCCGTGTCGAACTCTGGCACAGGTGAGGTTCGCGTCAAGATCTATGCATCGGGCGTGAATCCATCTGACACAAAAACACGCAGTGGTTGGGGTGGAATCGCGATCGCACCAACCCAGCCTCCCATCACTTTTGCAACACCACCCTGATTTTTTCGTTGCAAGGAGTAGCTTGATTGACGGCGTCCGCTGACAGTTTCTGCTTCGGTCTATAATGAAATTATGTCTAGAAAAATCCGTGACTACAAGGCCGATCTAGTCGCTTTAGGCTTCACTGAACAACCTAGGCGAGGAAAAGGAAGCCATAGAGTTTGGAATCCGAAACTGAGAGAGAACATTGTTATTGCCTTCAAAGATGGTGAAGACGTTCCCCCATACCACAGAACAGCAACTGAAAAAAGCTCGTAAGCAACTAAAGGCAGATTCATGAACCACGCTCAAAGGGATTTTAGGCATCCTTAGGAAGAGCAACAACTTGAGCATTGAAGAGTTTAGGGAGTACATGGCGAACACCTTCGCGCTCCCGCTAACCAGCGCATTGAATCAGAGCTGCTCCCGAATGGTCTACGGTGGAACAGAATTTGTTCACCACCGCCAGATCGAATCGCGTGGGCAAGTGTAGCAGAGCATTGCCTCACGCTTCATATGACGAATTTGGCCCCCTTTTTGTTCATTAAAATGTTGTAGATGAGTGATAGACTAAGTTATTTCTTCCTGGACTCTCAAGGTATATGTTCGCCTCCAACCTATCAAGAAGTAAAAAAATCAGAGTTAAATGGGAAACCCTTTATATTAATTCCTGACAATAATGTCTGCACGCATACGTCTGAGTATAATTCCTCCAACCAAGATAAAATAAAAAGGGCAAAAGTTAAAAACTTCTTGAATTATTGCTTTACATCTAATATTACCGTTTTACCAGGTTATGGACTATTAGAACGTGCAAGCACTCCTGGAACTCTAGAGTTAAATAAAAAGAAACTTATTAATTGCGAGAATGAATTTTGGAAGAAATTTAGACATTATTCTCAAAACGATAGAATTTCAAAAGTAATCGAAACAATTGAACCTCTAAAAACAACCATTTATCCACATTATGCATATTTGTTAATGATTAAAATGATTCTCCTTGAAAGAGCGCCGAGTCCGGCAAATGCGAAACGTAATATTCAATAATTATATGAATTCACAAAAACAATAGGATGTAAATTAGTTTTGCCCTGGCAATTTGCTATAGCTATATTTGGGGAAAGTACAGAATTAAATAAGTTTATAAAGCCGAAGAAAGGGAAAGATGTATTTCAGGCTTTGTGGGGGCCAGCTTGGGATTTGTCTTATATTCAACTAATTCACGAGTATAACTGAGTTAGAGAACAAGGAAATAATTGCTATCCTCAATATATTTTAGTTACAGACGATAAGTCGTGTTCTACTATAGGTAATTTTGCAAAGGTTACTTCTGCTTTTGACTATGGAGATATCATTTATAATGGAGTTATTATGAATTCTGATTTTCCTCATCTAAATCATATTTACAGTTTTTTGTCTGAAATCTTCTTGAAACTGGAATTTGACATGCATAAAAGAGCTGTAGCTCGGACATTAATGTCTGAGAAAAACATGCAAAATGATATTGGGAAAATAATTAATAGAGCAGATTCATTGATTTTAGAATTAGCAAAAAAAATTCAAATTCGGGAAAAAAAAGGATTTGGTTAAAAGTATAAAAGTATATTATTTCGTAACCGTTCAGGAGGGGTGGAGAGGCTTAACTCCAACACTTGCTGGATTCAAGTCTCGGATGCTGTTCACCAGAAACTCCTGCATTTCCACAAATTCCCTTGATAAGCGCAACTTCGCAGCAGAGTCACTCCCTAACTGATGGACAAACGGATTCACAACATCATGGACAATACGACCGGGGCAAGCGTGCATAACGATAATTCGAGTTGCCAAGAGCAAGGCTTCCTCAACATCATGGGTAATGAAAAAGATCGTTTTGTGCGTGCGCTGCCAGATACCTTTCAGGTGGAGCTGCATTGACTCGCGGATGAGGGCATCTAACGCACCAAAGGGTTCATCCATCAAAATCAGTTGGGGTTCGGCTGCCAAAGTACGAGCGATCGCCGCTCGTGGTTGCATTCCACCCGAGAGTTGATGGGGCAGTAGGTAAGCGGCATGAACCAATCCAACCATATCTAGACAAGCAGACACGCGCTTCGCCAAATCGGCTGAGGTGGTTAAGATCGTTCCTCCGCCTTTCTGAAGTTTGCTCAGATTCGGTTGCCAAACATAGCTGCCATCAATATTTCCCCGTTGCCAAGCGACGACAATATCGGGCGGTTGCATATCAATAATAGTTAGGTCACTTTCTTTGATGTTCTGCTCTAAAAAACTTATCTAAACCTAGTCAGACTTGATTTAGTGTTTTCTTCCTGGTTCTACCAAGGGAGTCGGCTCCTTCTTGTCCGCAGGCGTAAATTTCGGTCAAGCCAACCGTACTTTATCTTGAGGGGCATTTTCAAGATTGATGGATGCGTTTTCGTCCCGATCTTGAATGTGGCCGCATTTTTCGTTCTGGCACCGAAACACTCGGTCTGAAAGTTTCATCAATTGGACGTAATTGCACTTAGAGCAGGTCTTAGAGCTTGGATACCAGCGATCCACCAGTTCTACCTTGGTGCCGTAGTGAGTCTGTTTGTAGATCAACTGACGACGAATCTCGTAGAAACAGTTATTGCTCACCGCACTGGCTAGTTTGTGATTGGCAATCATCCCTGAAACGTTCAGATCCTTGGTAGTCCTAAATATGTAATGATAGTTAACAAAGACTAAACTTTAATTACTGTCTGAATTGGTATGGCAGCTTGTCCTGAATGTGGTAATCAACATCCTGTTAAAAATGGTCATATTCATAATGGTAAATCTCGATTTTTATGTCGCAACTGTGGCAGACAGTTTGTTGAGGAGCCTGGCAATAAAATTATTTCACAATCAACCAAAAATTTAATAGATAAACTTCTCCTAGAAAGAATAAGTCTTGCTGGTATTGCTAGGGTCACAGGTGTATCCGAACTCTGGCTACAAAAATACGTCAATGCCAAGTATAAAACTGTACCAAAAATTTCACAAGTTAGGTCAAAAAAAACGGAAAGTTGACGCTGCAATGCGATGAGGCATGGTCGTTTGTAGGCAATAAAGGCAACAAGCAATGGATTTGGTTAGCTTTAGATATTATTACTAAAGAAATTGTTGGCGTTTACATTGGTGCTCGCAGTAGGTCAGGTGCATTAGGACTATGGAATTCTTTGCCTGCCGTTTATCGTCAATGTGCGGTATGTTACACAGATTTTTGGTCATCTTATGAAGAGATTTTTCCACAGTTTCGACATAAAGCTGTTGGTAAAGAGACTGGTAAAACTAGTTACATTGAGAAATTTAATAATACAATGCGCCAACGAATATCACGATTATTCAGAAAAACTTTGTCTTTTTCTAAAAAGTTAGAAAACCATATCGGTGCTATTTGGTATTTTATTCATCACTATAATTCATCATTACCTGTTTAGGACTACCCACAAACTTAACTACAAATAGGATGAAGAATTGGAAAATAATTGAGTATTTCAAATCAGTTGTTCGTCCAATTTTACTTGCTTGAGTAAAGAATGAAGTTTTAAACATTGACATTTTGAATTAAAAGCACGTCATCATTTTCAACAATTAATGTTTAGGAGATTAAAACGATGGTGCTAGATGCCTTTACCAAGGTTGTTTCCCAGGCTGACACACGGGGAGAATACCTCAGTACTTCCCAGTTAGATGCATTACTTGCCCTCGTTAGAGACGGTAATAAACGCGTAGATACCGTCAACCGCATTTCTAGCAACGCTTCTACGATTGTTGCCAACGCAGCTCGTTCTCTGTTTGAGGATCAACCTCAGGGCGAACGCATCTTAATTTTATACTAAGTACCGGCGTGGTATACTGACGTAAATGTGATGGCAAAAAAGCAAATAATTAACTAGACCACGACCGATGAAACTCAAGCCCAGAATAACAATTGCTGACCACTTTAGCGCCATAGATGATCCTAGAATTGAGCGGAGTAAACAGCCTAAATTAATTGATATCATTACTATCGCTATTTGTGCCGTTATTTGTGGTGCTCAGGGGTGGACAGATATAGAAACTTATGGTGTAACTAAGTACGAGTGGTTGAAGCAGTTTTTAGAATTACCCAATGGCATGACGAGTCACGATACATTTGCAAGGGTTTTCGCACGGTTGAATTCTCAACAGTTGCAACAGTGTTTTTTGAATTGGATTAAAGCGATTAACAAAATAACTTTGGGAGAAGTTATTGCCTGAGATGGAAAGACTTTAAGGCATTCTTATGATGAAGGAGCCGACAAGGGAGCAATTCATATGGTGAGTGCCTGGGCGACACAAAATCGATTGGTACTTGGGCAACTTAAAGTGGAAAAAAAATCGAATGAAATTACGGCTGGCTCCAGAGCTGATAAAGCTCCTGGAGTTGTCTGGCTGTATAGTAACGATTGATGCGATGGGCGCATCAATTAGAGATTGCCAAGCTAATTACTGAACAAAATGCTGACTATATTATCACCTTCAAAAAGAATCAAGGTTCATTATATAAAAATGTAGAGCAGTTATTTAAATCGGCAATCCGCACAGGATTTCAAGGGATTGAACACAGCGCTTATCAGACAACGGAGGAATCTCACGGTCGAGAAGAGATTCGGCATTACTTAATGCTGACCGACATTCAGTCGCGTGTAGACCCAACCCATAAATGGTCAAAACTTAAGAGCATAGGTCTGGTAGAGTCAGTCCGAACTGTAGATGGAACTCCTACTGTTGAAACTCCTTACTACATCAGCAGCATCTCGAATGATGCCAAACTATTTGGACAGTCAATTCGGAGTCACTGGGGAATTGAGAACTCATTGCATTGGGTACTTGATGTCGCCCTCAATGAAGATGATTGTCGGATTAGGAAAGATAATGCTCCGGAAAATTTTGCTGTGATGCGCCGATTGGCAGTTAATCTGTTAGGTCGCGAAAAAACCCACAAGCGCGGAGTGAAAAATAAACAGTTCCTGGCAGCGATGGATAACGAATATCTGGCTAAAGTTCTAGCTGCTGCTTAGAACCCTACAACTCTTTCTTGAATTTTCCCGCGTCTGAGCAGATTTTCTATAAGTATTGCACTCGCCTGTAGGCTTTTTATGCAAAAAATTTAACTCCAAATATTAATCTTGCTATTTTAATAGAGCTTTTTCCATTCTGATTGGTTGTTCAGTCAGAAAAATTACCGGAGCCGGACGATTTTTAGGATGTTATTGACCACTGGAAAAATTAAGATGCGTTCGCCCTGGGCTCTTGCCCAGCGGCAATCAGGACAGTCATAGTTTCACCAACGGCTCTAGAAATGCCCAGAAGAACTGCGGCAGAAATTCCAGAAAGGGCGGCAGGGAGGACAACTGTGATTATGGTTTCCAGTTTAGTGACTCCTATTGCGTAAGCTCCTTCCCGCAAAGAGCGAGGAACAGATTGCAGGGCATCTATGCTGATGGAGCCTACCGTAGGGATAATCATGATCCCCATCATCAGCCCAGCGCTCAAGGCGTTAAAAATTTCAAGGGGAAGAAAAGACCGCAGAGTCGGAGTCACAAATAAAAGAGCAAAGTAGCCATAGACAACCGTAGGCACTCCCGCCAGTAGTTCTACAGCTGGGCGTAAAATAGCTGCCACTTTGGGTGAAGCATATTCGCTTAAGTAGATAGCAGCAGATAAACCCAGAGGAATGGCTACGAGCATGGCAATGGTTGTAGTCAGCAAAGTGCCATTGATCAGAGGCCAAATTCCAAAATGTTGCTCTGCGAATAAAGGTGTCCACTTAGTATCGAGAAAGAACTGAGCGAGTGAAACCTTTTGGAAAAACTCAAACGTTACCTGGAAGATAATAAAAACAATTGCAAAAGTAGTAAAGACTGAGACTAAACCGCAACCAAGTAGAATCACCTCGATAATTTTTTCCCAGACATCTTCCGACGCTTTCTTCTCTAGGGAGTTCTGTTTGTATCCCTGATTTAAATCATCCCTAAAATTTGTGTTTTGCATAACGAGTAGGCTGTTCTCTTAAATAAAGTCTATGATAGGCTCACCAGGTTTGGCATTTTTAAATTTAGTGCCAGTTGCACCAGAGTTAAATTTTTGCTTTATCTTAGGGTAAGCCTCTTGGGGTAACGGGATATAACCAACTTCAACGTCCCATTTACTAGAATTCTCTAAATAAAAATTAACAAACTCCTTCACCTGTGGTTTGGTATCCAGGGATTTCTTGTTGACATAGATAAAGAGGGGACGAGACAAAGGTGCATATATATTGTTAACAACATTGTCTAGAGGAACTGGCTTTTCACACTGTCCTTTGGGATTTTGCACAGCAACTAGGTTCAGCTTATTTTTATTCTGCGTGTAGTAAGATATCCCGACATACCCTATGGCACCTGCGTCGCCCGCAACCCCTTGAACAAGTATGTTTTGATTGTGACTTGGAGTGTAGTCTGTACGGCTATTTTTAGCTTTGCCGGTGACGGCTTGTGTGAAATAATCAAATGTCCCCGTATCAGAAGCAGGGGCATAAAGTTTGATACGCTGTTTGGGAAAGTTTGGATTAACTTGATTCCAGTTAGTTATTTTGTTAGTTGATTTGGAATTCCAAATGTTGTTAAGTTCCTTAATAGTCAAACATTGGGCGAAGTTATTTTGACGATTGACAATGACAGCAAGACCGTCTAGAGCAATAGGCACCTCTACAAAATCAATACCTTTCTTTTTACAGGCTTTGATTTCTTCATCTTTAATAGTGCGTGAGGCATCGGCGATATCAATTTGACTGTCACAAAACTTACTGAAGCCACCGCCTGTGCCACTCGAACCAACACTAACCTGAGCATTAGGGTTAGCTTTCTGGTATTCTTCAGCAACTGCTAGAGAGATGGGAAAACCAACAGCCGCACCATCAATACTCACCTGATTCTTCTCCTGCTCCGCCCTGCTGCAAGAAGTTATGCCAAAGGTAAGAACCATTAGAAATGTCAGTAATTTGTAATTTTTCGATTCAGATTTCATTGCTCTGGTTTGGTGTTCATATCAAGCAAAAAATTGTCCTCGGCTGAAGACTAAAATTTAATTATTAGGTACAATTACTCTACCTGTTGACCAAGCGTGTCAAGGGTGGAGACAACACACAGCAGCTGCCCTACGATAGGTAGACCAAACCGCTTAATCTTACCCCCAAAATACGGCAAGTCGGTAGATTTACTGTATTATTAGACCGAAATCTACATTAGCATGAACAATTGCTAATTGCAAGACATTAGCTTCGGTTTTCTTTTTTGTCAAAATAATAAATAAAATTAATTGACCGACACTAAGTTTTAGGGAGACCTCAAATGGCGGGGATGACGCTTGACCAGTTGAGAATTTTTCTAGCAGTGGTGGAACATCTGCACTTTACCCGTGCAGCGGAAGCGCTTTACATTACCCAGCCAGCTGTGAGTGCAGCGATCCAAAGCGATTAGGAGATGTTGACTAAAGTTGGAGTCAGTAGTCAGTAGTCAGGAGTCAGAAGGACTCTTGTGCGACTAGTGGATGGAATGAACAAAGAAATTATGAGCGCTACTGAAACCCTATGTCCTATTGGGTGGGGTTCTCCTGACTCCTGTATTCTGACTCCTGACTCCTTTAAGACCGTAAATAGCTGGCTCCGTTCACATCTACAATACTGCCTGTTAGAAACTCCGCATGCTCAGAAGCCAGGAACAGGATGGTATGCGCCACTTCCTCCGGGCGCGCCACACGATTTAAGGGACTTTGCTGACGAATCGCCTCACCCCCAACACTATCCAGAGCTGCACGAGCCATATCCGTTTCTACCCAACCCGGAGCAACAGCTGTAACGAAGATGTTATAGGGTGCCAAGTGTTGAGCCAGAGACTGGCTGAATGAATTGAGCCCCGCTTTACTAGCTCCATAGGCGGTTGCAGTTGGCTCACCCCGAAACGCACCACGGGAGGTTACGTTAATGATTCGCCCACTCCGGCGTTCCATCATATGACGAGCTACGCAGTAGGACACATTGACCGCACCTATCAAGTTGATGCCGATAGTCTCCTGCCAAGCCGCTTGCCAGTCCTGATAGCTCGTTGTGTCCAAGGGGTGTTCCTGGTAGATGCCAGCATTGTTCACCAAGATGTCAATGTGACCTAACGCCGCGATGGTCTGAGTCACCATTCGTTCTATAGAGACGGGATCGCCGATCTCAGCCTGCGCCGTGATATGTCCTAGTCCCGGTAGAGAAGCCCGTACAAGTTCCGCCAATTTCTGCTGCTGATTGAAATTAACTGCTACAACGGCACCAGCGTTGGCAAACGCAATAGCGACAGCTTGCCCTATACCACGGGAAGCGCCCGTAATCAAGACGGTTTTTCCTTCAAAGTTTAGCATCATTATGAGTTTGGGGCATCGCCAAGAAGCACTGCCCCGATACAACTCTAACCTCTATCAACCCGTATTTCGCATCCCAGCAGCAATGCCGTTGATGGTTAATAATGCCCCTCGTAGCAACTCACCCTTACTGTAACGGGAGTGGATAACGCCAGAGGCCGCAGGAGTCTGAGATTGGCGCAACCGTTTCAGCAGGGAAACTTGCAAGAACCCCAGCGGCACAATCGTCCCATTGCGTAAATGTATAGACCGCTGCAGAACGGGGTCGCCATCTAGGAGACGTTTGTGACCAGTGATAGTTAACACCAAGTCGCGGGTAAGATAGTATTCATTAGCAATCTGCTCAAACACGCGTTCAAAGCGGGCTTTGTCTTCGGGTTGCGACAATTCCTGCACGTACTGCTGCGCCATTTGAATGTCCACTTTTGCCAGGGTCATCTCAGCCTTTGAGATCAGCATTTTGAAGAAGGGCCACTTCAAATAAAAGTAGCGCAACAACTTCAGGTGTTCCTCCGGCGCCTCGTTCACAAACTCCTGCAGCGCTGTGCCGACGCCGTACCAGGAAGGCAGCAGAATGCGGGTTTGCGTCCAACTGAACACCCAGGGAATCGCCCGCAGACTGCTTAAATCTTTCTTACCACTCTGGCGACGAGCCGGGCGGGAGCTGATTTGCAATTGGCTGATCTCGTCGATAGGCGTGACTTGCTGGAAAAAGTCGATGAAATCGGGCTGTTCGTAGATCAAGGCACGATAGTGTCGCCTTGAGCGCGCCGACAGTTCCTCCATGATCTCATTCCAGGGTTGGATATTATCATATTCAGCCCGCAGGAGGCTAGCTTGAATGACGGCGGCGGTGATGGTTTCCAGGTTGTACAGGGCTAACTGCGGCAAGGAGTACTTGGAGGCCAACACTTCACCCTGTTCGGTAATCTTGATCCGCCCATTGATGCTGAGACCTGGCTGGGCCAAAATTGCCTCATAAGCGGGGCCACCACCGCGACCCACAGAGCCGCCGCGCCCGTGAAAAATCCGCAGATTCAGCCCATACTGCTCGGCTATTTGCTGGAGTGATTTTTGGGCTTTGTGGATTTCCCAGTTGCTGCTTAAAAAACCAGAATCTTTATTGCTGTCGGAGTAGCCCAGCATCACCTCTTGCAAATTAGGGGTGAGGCTGGTTTTACTTGTGTCCGGTTCGTAGCCGCCAGCGAGGAGGGCGCGGTACAGGGGCAGTTCAAACAGCTTTTGCATCACGCTAGGAGCGCGTTGCAAATCTTCCACGGTTTCAAACAGGGGGACGACTTGGACGCTGCTAGTGGCAGTGCCGGGGTCGTAGAGCCCTGCTTCCTTGGCTAACAGCAACACTTCCAGCAGGTCGCTGAGTTCGCGGTTCATGCTAATGATGTAAGTTTGGCAGATGCTGGGGCCAAACTCTTGTTGCAGCGATCGCATGATGCGGAAGGTTTGAATCAGCTCGTTTGTTTTGTCGGAAAAAGGCAGTTCCGCTGGAATTAACGGGCGACGGGTTTGCAGTTCCGTTGTTAGCCAGGCAACTCGCTCTGCTTCGGATAGTTCGTGGTAAGGCCGGGGCAAGATTTGCAGATATTGCAGAATTTCATTCAGGACATCAGCGTGGCGGGACGACTCCTGGCGGATGTCGAGTTCAGCCAGATTAAAGTCATAAATTTCTACCTGGCAGATTAGGTTTTCCAGCTCCCGACAACTCAAACCCGTTTCAGTCAGGCTGCGCTGAATCAGCCGCAGCTCTGCTAAAAACTCTGAACCAGACTTATAAATCGCAGCGGGATTGCTTTCTTGTATTTCCCATCTGCGCAGTTCGCTGTCGTAAAGGCGACTGTTGCGATCGCGCGTATTTTCCAGCCGCTTTTGCACATAACACAGCTTGAGCCGATACGGTTCTTGCCGGTAACGAAGCGCCTGCGCGTCGTAGACTTCCCTCATTTGGGACTGTTCCTGCTCCAGGGATTCCAGCAGGTCTGGCAAGATATCACTCCAGTGCAGCGACAAACTCAAAAGGTCAATCAGCCGCTTCACCGATTGAATATACTTTTCCAAAACCTTTTGCCGCTGATAGCAAGCTGTTTGCCAGGTTACCTCGGGCGTTACCGATGGGTTCCCATCTCGGTCTGCCCCAACCCAGGAACCAAACTTGCAGAAGTTTTTGCTGGGCGGACTCAGCCGGGGAAAGGCGCTATCAAGGGCGTGCTTGAACCGTTGATAGAGTTCAGGAATGTTATCGAATAGAACTTCCTCGAAGTAGTGGAGGGCATATTCCACCTCATTAAGCACTGTGGGCTTGAACTGGTGCAGCTCGTCTGTCCGCCACCACAGGCGAATTTCCTCGGTTAATTGTTCGTTTAATGCCACTGCTTCCCAAGAAGAAGTTGTCCCGTCGTCCATGAGCCCTTGTCCTTCTTCCACCTGATCCATTTGTTGCAGGAGCTTAGCCAGGCGGCGCTGCTTGTCCCTGATGGTAGGACGGACAATCTCTGTGGGGTGCGCCGTGAATACTAAGCGAACATCCAACTGGTCAATCAGTCGCTGGATTTGCTGGGGTGGCACATTCAGCTGGCGCAAATGGGGAAACAACGCGTGTAATGTACTTTTATCTTGCCGCTCGGCGTTTTTGGCATGCCAACTTTTTTCCAGCAAATCTGCTTCCGGTCCCCCCTTGAGCAGGTGCCCTTCCTCCTCCAATTCTTTGGATGGTGGCAGCGGTGGAGTACTTTGCTTCTGCTCCGGTTTCCTGTGGCGTATAGAGCGAGCCAGTTGTTCTCGCTGTTCGTAGTGCTGCTCGACTATGTTGATCAACTGGAAATATAGGGCAAAGGCGCGGGCAGCCCGGATCGCTTCATTGAGGTCGAGCTGTGAAATTAACTTGACGACAACAGAAGCTTGATCGTTGATTGCCTGCCCCTCTGGCGAACACAAATCTCGCAGATGCCCTAGGAGATCCACCAGTTCTTGACCGCACTCTTGCCGGAGAACTGATGCCCATAAGTCCTCCACCACTTGTAGGCGATGGCGCAGGAACAGATCGTAGGGGGAGGTAACAGTCAATGCCTGGTCGGATGGGTGGAGGAGCGAACTCATAGGGTCTTTTGGGGTAAAGCCAGGAATACTCAACAATTTTAGGATTTAAACCAGACTTAAGTAGTCTCAGAAGCAACAATCTTGATGTTCAGGCCATGCTATATTAGCCTGACTCTGATTCTGTCTCGACTGGGAACTTGAGAATGGGCAGGCGATCGCCCCGAAACACTTCTTCACTCGCTTGACCGATAGCGTGCATGGTTTGGGACGCAGCTTTACTACCCAACAGAGCTAGTAGTACAGGCCCGGTGCTGAGCTGTAACAAAGTTTCCTGGGAAATGCTGAAGAACATAAGATCCAATCCGTCTTTTTCTGAGGGTTTTCGACTGGTGTATGACATTGGCTTTAAAGCAGAGGGAGTGTCAAAATACTAATATCTTTTTGACGTAACTCTCACAGGAAAACTGCAACCTTAAGGCAAAACTGGAGCATATTGACCTTGTTATTGGCGATTTACCGAAAACTTGCAATCCGCAAACCAGGAAAAAGAGTTAATAATTGTGAACTTAATTCTAGACGAGCTAGACCTGTGGAGCTGATGACATTAGAGGCAATCTGGATGTAAGTATAGTAAATTACTCAGTAGTTTTACAATTTAGCCAATAGTCACCCATTAGGAGCGGAACTTTGAGTGCTGCAATGGATCAGGAAAAGTATGAACGCGACGGTAAGTACGCCGCCGAATTTGACTTCAAGATTTCACGCGGATATCTACTTGATACTATTATGAGTGCCTACGAAGCCGCAACATCAGCGGCAGTGGTTGATGCTTTTGACTCTTCTAGTAGCTGGAAATGGGGATTGGATTATCTGGAGACTGGTTTGGCTCTTCTAGGCTTTAAGGATGCAGCGGCACTGGTCAAGACAGATTTTTCTAAGTCGGCAAGGGTGTTTACTGAAGGAATTAAGGAACACAGCCGATAAAAGGAGGCAGGGGGCGATCCCCTGCTTCTTCATGGCGTCTGGTTACTTAGAACCTCAACACGCACTGGTGCCACGCCAATTTCCATCAGTCCCAGTAGCCGGGCGGCGGCGGTGGAAAGATCAATAATTCGACCTTGGATGTAGGGTCCTCGGTCATTAATTCGCACCACTACAGAGCGCCCAGTTAGCATGTTAGTCACTCGCACTTGCGTCCCAAAAGGTAAGCTGCGATGGGCAGCTGTAAGCTCATTCTGATCGAATATTTCACCACTGGCACTACGACTGCCTTGGCATTCAGGGCCGTACCATGAAGCCCAACCACTGAGACTGATTCGCACTGGCCCCAAGGAAATCTCCTTTGGCAGTTTTGGCAGTGGCACCAGCACTGGTCTACCAGAAATCTGGCGCAAAGGAGGTGCGTTGCCCAGCAGTCGTCGCAGGCGATTAGTTGCTTGCAGTGCGTCTTTGGCCAAGTCGTTGGTCGTATCTGCCAGCCGCGTTTCGGGATTGATCTCGACCAATTCTTCACCGTTGACTTTGATCACGTAGCGATCAGGTAGCGAAGGCGTCGCCGAATCCCCTAGTTTCTGGGCTTGAGGAACGCCCCCAGCCTGCCATTTGACCGTAATTTTACCAGCATCCACATTGTCCCGGCTCAGCTGGTTGAGCTTAGCTGCCACCTGAGTTGCCCGCCAAACCGGATCGGTGGCTGGGAAATTATCATTGTTAGTCTGGGCGCTACGAGTAGTACCTGTGCCATCCCCAACTGCCCCAACTTTAGTACCGCCACTTGCTACAGAACCCGAACCCACAAAGGTGAACACGGGAATGTTGCGGACATAGAGTGTTGCTGCCTGACGAGAAGAAGCCAGTTGGTGAGGCTGAATCCTAGCAATTACAGTGTCAGTTACCTTTGTTCCTACTCGGGACTGGTACTCGCCCACCTTGACAACGTCAATCGGTTGATCTGGTGGTACGTGGGGAGACGTTGCCTGTCTGTTTACACTCGTTGGGTTGACTGTCTTGGTTTGTTGAGCACGACTAGACAACGGCGTGCCCAAAGTAGTGGTTAGTAGGGCGGCAGTAGTCCAAAAAAGTCGTTTATTCATGCGTCTTTTGTAAAGGGCACTCTCGATTTGGGCTTCAGTTAGCGTGGGGTGTTGCACAACGGCAATCCTCTTGCCCCGCCAACTCGTACTCGTTACATGTTCACTTTTGATTCACAACTGCAACAGACTACCACGAAGTTTTTAAGTTGCGGAGCAGGTTAAGCGCGAAAATCCCAGCAATTTAGTCAAAACTTTAAACGGAGATTCATGACCAAATACGGTCTAGATGCATGTTTTCGGGTTTTGGGTGCTGCCGGAGAATTTATCAAAATTTAATCACAAAGCTTAAATAAACTTTATAAATAAGAGAGGGAGAGGGGGAGAGAGGGAGAGAGGGAGAGGAAGAAAATAGAGGCACTTGGTGCCATAATTACGCAACAGGATTGCTAATATTTTCTTCCAACTCGGTGCTAAACAACATTCCTGTGGGGTCAATTCTTTCTCCCCCCCTCCCCCCCTCCCCCCCTCTTTACATTTATGGATTATCGAGAAGCAGGCGTTGACGTCGAGGCTGGTCGAGCGTTTGTAGAGCAAATCCGCAATTTGGTTCATAGCACCCACCGACCTGAAGTAATCGGTGGACTTGGTGGCTTCAGTGGCTGCTTCCAACTACCAACTGGGTATCAAGAACCGGTTTTGGTGTCTGGTACAGATGGCGTGGGTACAAAGCTGAAACTCGCCCAAATTCTCAACTGTCATCACACCGTCGGGATTGATTTGGTGGCGATGTGTGTCAACGATGTGCTAACGGCTGGTGCCGAACCGTTGTTTTTTTTGGATTATTTGGCGACTGGCTGTCTGAATCCAGAGCAGTTGACTCAGGTGGTTGCCGGTATCAGCCAAGGGTGTAAGATCGCTGGGTGTGCCCTGCTGGGAGGAGAGACGGCAGAAATGCCTGGTTTTTATCAACTGGGCGAGTATGACTTGGCGGGGTTTTGTGTGGGGATTGTGGAAAAGAGCCAGATGATCGATGGCTCTCAGGTACAAGTTGGCGACGTGGCGATTGGTTTGGCAAGCGTTGGCGTCCACAGCAATGGCTTTAGTTTGGTTCGAAAAATTGTCAATGAGCGCGGCTTTAACTGGAGCGAACCCTTGGGGCAAACCGCCTTGGGGCATAGCCCAGAACTGAATGACGCTTATAGCTTAGGAGAAGCTTTTTTAACACCCACTCGAATTTACGTCAAACCCGTTCTCGCTGCACGTCAAGCGGGGCTAAAAATTCACGGCATGGCTCACATCACTGGTGGTGGTTTGCCAGAAAACCTGCCTAGAAGCCTTGGTGCGGGGCAATCGATCCAAATCGACCCCAGCAGCTGGTCAATTCCCCCTATCTTTGAGTGGCTGGCTGAGGCTGGCTCAGTCAATCGCTCAGCCATGTTTAACACGTTTAACATGGGCATTGGATTTGTATTGCTCGTACCACCAGACCAAGCAGAGTCGACCATCAATTGGTTTGAATCACAAGAAATTGCCGCCTATGCGATCGGTGAGGTAATTCACGGCTCAGGTAGCCTAGTGGGACTACCGGATTGACCGAAAAAAGTGTCCTGATTTCAAGCCCCTAGCTCTATAGCCAGGGGTGACTTAGACGTGCCGACAAGTTTTCGGTCATTCGGCTGTAGTTTTTGCAGCAGAGCCTTCAAAAGAGCTTCAAACGTTGGTTTCTAGCTATATAAGACTTATTATTACTAGTAATATTACTAATTATGACTGGCTGGTCACAAATAGTTGTGGTTTGATACAGGTATCAGTTTTCATAGCAACTTGCAGTCATGCAAATAGAATTTCACTGCAAACGAAGTGAAGCAATCTCCTATATCTTCTCTCTGCTCAAAATCACAATTGAACAAAAATTAGTATTAATACCCAGTAGCGTATTTATCACTAGCAAAGTGTTAAAGGCATAGCATTTTGTGGATTGGGAATTAGGGATTGGCAGTGGTTTTAGATATGTTGCAACTGCTTCATAAGCTGAAAGTGTCCAATCTGATTTCATAAGTTTTTTGTAACTAGATCGGAACTGAGCCCACGTTTTTTTTGGAGGATAAATATGGGACTAAGCATGGTTCAGAAAGATGTGGCTCAAACAGGTGTTGAAACCATGCCCATCAAAACCGCCACAAATCTCACACGGCAGGATCTCGTCGACTTAGTACAGGGGCGGTTCATTGCCCTGCGGATCACAGACTATTACCCAAAGTGGCTTTGCGAGAAGCTGTGCAAAAAGCTGCTAAAACTCCCGGAGTTTGCACGCTACCTAAGAGCGCAGCATGTCGGGGTTCAGCGGACTGGGATGACTTTTTTCGAGACCAAAGGAGATCCAATTCTACTCGAACACTACTATGCGTCAGCTCAGCGCATGTGCGCAACTATCCGAAAAACTTGCTTTCCTTACATCTCACCCGTCGATAAATTGCGTGTCGAACTTGAGGAGTTGTGGTCAGCAGGCGCTCGGCTTGAGAACATCCACGGACGCCAGATGACGGTCGGAATCGTACGCATGTTCGAGGATAGCTTCGAGCTTCCTCCCCACCAAGACGTTTTAGCCCGTGATGTAATGGAAAGCCCAAGCGCTGGTTCGCTTCTTTCTCAGCTGTCTGCAAACATCTACCTACAGTCAGCGAGATTTGGTGGGGAGCTAGAGGTCTGGGGGCTAAAACCGTCCTACACGGAGTTCCTCGAACTCTGCTACGATGAGATACACCTTGATCGGAGCAAACTCCCGCCATCAGAGGTGTTTTATCAGCCCTGCACTGGCGACCTCGTTCTCTTCGATTCGGGGCGAGTCCATGGAGTGCGTCCGTCAAAGCAGGGTCCACGGGTATCCATGTCGTGCTTTGTTGGATATCGCGGTCAGGACAGACCTCTAACTTATTGGAGCTAACGAACAACCCCTGCCTCACTGAAGAGGCAGAGTGCCCCTCTGCCTCTTTCCTCACCATTGCAGATCTTGAGCAAGCATCGCTCCTGCTGCTGAGTTATCTATAGGCTTGGAAAAGAAGTATCCCTGCCCATATTTGCATTGCAGTAACCTGAGTTGGGCCATTTGCTCCGCCGTTTCTACCCCTTCTGCTGTTGCCTCTATACCCAGATTACGGGCTAGCGTCGCGATCGTCCGAACAATCTCTGCCTTCTGGTCGCTAATGTTCATCCTACTTATGAAGGAGCGGTCAATTTTTAATACATCAACTGGAAAGCGGTGCAGATAACTTAAGGAGGAATAGCCTGTACCGAAGTCGTCTATGTGTAACTCAACCTCCAAGTCTCTGAGTTGCTTCATCATGGCGGTTGCGGATTCAGAATTCTCCATGATTGCGCTTTCAGTGATTTCAAGCTTCAAACTGCGTGCATCCAGGCTAGTTTCCTGTAGAGTTTGGCTGATACACTTAATCAGATCGGGGTGTGAAAACTGTTTGCTGGAAAGATTCACGCTGATTGATAACGGTTTTTCAGGAAATTGCAACTGCCATGAGCGCATCTGAAGGCATGCCTCGCGGAGTACCCAATAGCCAATAGGGATAATTGCTCCGGTTTCTTCTGCCACTGAGATGAACTCTGCTGGGGAAAGAAGGCCACGAGTTGGGTGCTGCCAGCGTACAAGAGCTTCAAAACCAGAGATTCTGCCAGTTTCTAGCAACACAATAGGCTGGTAGTGAATCCGAAACTCCTGACGACTAAAGGCCCGAGAAAGGCTAGTTTCTAACTGTAAGAGCGTCACTACGTGGTCGTGCATAGCTGTGTCAAATACCTCATAGCGCGCCTTACCAAGCGCCTTAGCGCGATACATTGCCGTGTCAGCATCGCGTAAAAGGTCTTCTGGCTTGTCATAACCTATTGTACCTAGGGCGATCCCCACGCTGGTGCTGGTGAACACTTCCTGCGCATCTAGATTGAAAGGCAATTTTAATTCCTCTTGAATCCGCTTAGCTATGCGTTTTGCATCACTTACATCTTTAATATCTTCGAGTAGGATTGCGAATTCGTCTCCCCCAAGACGAGCAACCGTATCTTCAGAGCGCAGGCAACTTTTCAGACGTTTGGCGATCGCTATCAGAAGTTGGTCTCCGGTCATGTGTCCAAGACTGTCGTTAACAACATTGAAGCGATCTAGATCAATAAAAAGCACAGCAAACAAATAGTCCTTGTGCCGTTTTTTCCGCTTGATTGCACACCCCAACCGGTCTATAAAAAGAGCCCGATTTGGCAAATTTGTCAGTCCATCATGATAGGCATTGTGTCGCAGTTGCTCTTCTGACTTCTTGCGCTCAGTAATGTTCTGTTCCAAAACCTCTAAGTTACGCCTTAACTCTAGTTGCGTTACAACTTGAAGAGCCAAAATCCGCAGAGCTTCTTGCCGTTCACTGTTTAACTCTCGTGGAACATGGTCAAGTACGCATAGAGTACCTAACGCAAAGCCATCAGGGGTAATCAGAGGTGCACCAGCATAAAATCGGATGTGGGCATCGCCAATTACAAAGGGATTGTTTGCGAACCGCTCATCATTTAAGGTGTCTTGGACAATCAATAGCTTAGCTTGTAGGATGGCATGAGCGCAGAAAGTAATATCACGAGCTTGTTCTGTTGCAATGAATCCCACCTTTGACTTATACCACTGCCGTCTAGCATCGATCAAGCTGATCGCAGCAATTGGAGTTTGACAAATATAAGCAGCTAAGCGAGTTAGATCGTCAAAGTAAGCTTCGGGAGCAGTATCAAGGATCTGATACTGACAAAGAGTTTTTAGCCGCTCGCTTTCAATCTGAGGCAAGTTCACTGTTTGGAAGTTTAGCAATCCTAAGGGTATGGGAAAAGTTTTCATGTAAGGTATTTTGCCGATTGGCTGTCAACGAGCGTTCCCCTAGCACGTTGCTCCGGCGTACCAAGGTTTGAACACGGTATTTGAGTATAATTTAAATCTATTTTAAAAAGTAATACTTAGATTAAACCACAACGCTTCTTGGCTAACCAGCTAGAAAGTGTCTGTTTTTAGTAATAAAAAGTAAGATATAGCTAGAAACCAACATGTCTGACGCCCCTACTCAGCTTTGTCTTGTAGCGATCTACTCACTTGCTGCGATATCTGCCAGACGTCCGTTCGCAATTGCCGCAGCCGCATCATTACGGGTGCTGTGCCAGATATTTCTGCATAAAGACCAACGTCAATGTTGGGGTGACGGGTTCCTGCCGAAACGCCCGATACCCTAATTTCTTATACAGATGGATATTGCGCGCCCTGCGCTGCCCGGTGAACAGTTCAAATCGCGTCGCTGTGGGACAGGAACGCTCAAATGCGAACTTTTACATGTTTCGTGCTGTGCGTCACCTCGAGTCCGACTTGGCTGATCGTGACGAGTTTCCCACTGTTTCAGCCAGGTAAATGAGTGAAAACTTACTTATTAGACCGCCCGCCTCTTCTCTCAAGTGCAGCTAGCAACTGGCGTCTAACTGATTTTGCCCACAGTTCAAAATCAAAACTATCATCAGTGTAATTAACTAATGCCTCCACTGGGGGCTCTGGTCGTTGCTTTTCGGTTTTGGTATTCATCTTACCTCACAAAGAGTGACTAGTCAGTGAGGCGCGTTCCTTCAGGACGAGTCCCTACTTCCGTCTCCTCAGCAAGTACTTGCTTAGCCAAGAAAGGAGATGAACGATTTTATGTCGATATTTAAGTCTAATTTAACTTGCTTTTTAGACAGAGGTGATTAAACTATGGTTAATTAATGTTTAAAAAATGGCGAACAGTCTATTATTATTTTCCAGTCAACCCCAGAACCAACTGTTAACGGCATCGTTGGAAAGATTTAGAGTCTGTTCAGGAAGCAATGATTGCTTTAGCTTGCTGGAAGGCAATAAATTCTAGTGCATTGCCACTGGGGTCGAGAAAGAACATGGTGGCTTGTTTTGCCATTTTGAAGCACGTTCAGTACGGTTGTTAAAATCCAGTAGATAGCTGCTGCTTCTAACAAAATTGGCAGCACAACTGCTGAGGCTAAGCTAATTTGGTCAGCAAAGCTTGTCAATTCGTCGTCTTGCCCCTCATCCCTCTGATTATGGAAGCCTCTGCCGAAATGACTCAAAAGGTTCAACCAATCAATTTATTTGAGTATGAAGCCCTAGCCACCGAGCGTCTATCGCCGATGGCGCTCGATTACTATGCTGGCGGTGCTTGGGATGAAGTCACCATTAAGGACAATCGCTCAGCCTTTGAACGCTTCAAACTTCGACCCCGGATGCTGGTAGATGTGAGTCAGCGAGATTTAAGCACGACGGTTCTTGGACAAACCCTGTCGATGCCCATTTTGATCGCACCAATGGCTTTTCAGTGTCTGGCTCATGCCGACGGAGAAGTTGCCACTGCCAGAGTAGCGGCTTCATTGGGAACTATAATGACTGTAAGTACGCTGGCGACCAAGAGCCTAGAAGAAGTGGCTTTAGCGTCTGGCTCTCAATTGTGGTTTCAGTTGTATATTCATCGCGATCGCTCCCTGACTCAAGCTTTGGTTGAACGTGCCTACGCTGCCGGTTACAAAGCGATTTGTCTAACGGTTGATTCTCCTATGATGGGAAAGAGGGAGAAAGATGTGCGTAATCAGTTCACTCTGCCTTCAGGGATGTCTTTAGCTAATTTAGCCACTATGAAGGATTTAAAAATTCCCCATCCTTCTGGTGAGTCTGGCTTGTTTGCTTATTTTGCAGAGCAGATCAATCCAGCGGTAACTTGGGCAGATCTGGATTGGTTACGATCTTTGTCGCCTCTGCCTTTAGTCATCAAAGGTATCCTACGAGGGGATGATGCGTTAAAAGCCGTAGAACATGGAGCCCAAGCCGTGGTTGTTTCTAATCATGGGGGTAGGCAACTGGATGGGGCAATTGCTTCTATAGATGCTTTAAGTGAAGTCGTCGCTGCTGTCGGGGATAAAGCCGAAGTTCTAGTAGATGGTGGTATTCGTCGAGGTACTGATATTCTCAAAGCCTTAGCACTGGGAGCAAAAGCAGTTTTGTTGGGGCGTCCCGTGCTTTGGGGATTAGCTGTTGGAGGAGAAGCGGGAGTCCGCCATAGCCTTGAACTGTTGCGTGAGGAGTTGAATATTGCAATGGCTTTGAGTGGCTGTGCCTCTTTAAAAGATATTGATCCGAGTTTAGTAGTACGATAATGTCGTCAGAGTTCTAAGCAAAAGCAATTTCCTGCTCAGTAAGAGTCCTGGCTAACGTGACTCAGACGACTGCTTCGTGAATGCGCCTCTATCCGATTTCCGCACTAGGTAGCTGTCAGGTCGTCACTGACCTTAACAATGAGCTTGCCAAAGTTCTCACCTCGAAGCAAACCAATGAAGGCACGGGGGGCGTTCTCTAAACCAACAACCACTTCTTCTTTGTACTTGAGCCTCTCCTAGCGTCAGTGCCAATGTGGTTGTGTTGCAAAAACTTGTTGAGAACAAAAGCTCCATGTCATGTAGAGAGCTTAGTCGCTAATTCCTTCAGATGATCGCTGCCATCACGAAATACAGACCAACCATCTCCCACCAGCACTGCGTCAATACTACTAATCGCCGCCAGTCTGCGGACAGAAGCCACTGCATCTGCACGATTCTGAAGCTTGGCGTCAGGCAAAATCATCAGGCTCCCTGCTTGATGTGCCCGTACCAAATCGCCTGTAATCAGAGTGGTTCCCTCCAGTAGTAGCGCCAGTTCACCGGGAGTCTTGGAACCTTCCAGGGCGATCGCCTTTAGTCCAGGCACCAACTCGTCACCGTCTGCAAGCCAGCGATCACACCGAATCGGAAAGATGTCTTTTTCGGCAGCAGGTCCCGCAATCTGTGATCCAGTGAGTTGGGCGATCTCCTTGGCAGCACGTACATGGTCTGAGTTAGTTACGACAATCCAGGCTGCACCTCCCAAAGCATTCAGGTGAGCCAGGTCATGTTTGGATAGCGACACCGGGTCGAACAACACATTGCCATCCGGACGCACCCAGGCGATGCCATTGAAATCCACGTTTCTTTCAGGGTCAAAAATAGACCAGCTATAGAGGTCAGGATGGTGGAGCGATTTCATAGAACTTTAAATCAATACAGCTCGGTAGCGTTGGGATAGCTTCTCGGCAAGACGGGCAGTTCGATTTACCCCAACCGTTAGATCCAGTTTTGCATAGGTCGAAGCCAGATCCCAGTGAATCACTGGAATATTATCCCGAACCCTAACACGTTTTTCTAACAGATCACGCGCTTGTTGATTTTGATTTGCCCGGAGCAGGCACTTTGCCGTATGAATACGCCTGGACGCAAAACACATACTTGCTTTTTCAGGGCTATTTTGACACTCTCAGGGCTAAAGCCGCTGAGATTCTATAGAGCCTTTGTTGCTATCCTGTTTCCAGGGCTATCAGATCAAAGATCGATAACTGCTCTATTATCCCAGCTTCAGGCTTTGCCTTAGATTTTGGGTTCCTGGCCTGCTGCCGTTTGCCATGACTGGCGGCACCATCTCTGACAGGCATAACTTCCCCACAGTCCGTAGGTAGGTTTTTACGTCTTATACTGACGAACTTTAGTCCAACTCGCTTTAAGCCAGTCCTTGCGGCTTGGGTATCAGCGTGGTCGATATGCCCACAATTTGAGCAAATGAATTTTTCGCCATCCCGGTTATCTGGACTAATGTGTTCACATTTGGAACATTCACGGGAGGTATTTTTGGGATTGTACTTAACGACTGGCTTCCCGATTTTAAGCGCCAACCACGCAATCTTCTGAAATAGCCCACCCCAAGCAGCGTCGGAAATCGAACGGTTCAAACCTCGTTTCGCTGACTGTCCATTCGGCATAAACCGACCATTAACCCGCTGGGGCTTACAACGTTTCTTCATGCCCAGGATATTCAAGTTTTCATGTGCGATTGCCTCAGCCGTGTCAACAACAATCTTGGCAGTCTTCCACTGATGGGCATCACGTTTATCTGTCACACTCCGATGCAATTTAGCGACGGCGATACCTGCTTTGGCACGATTCTTAGACCCCTTGTGTTTACGATTGAGCCGCCGCTGTCTAATCTTAAGTCTCCGACGGAATCGTTTGTTTGTTCCTATCTTCGGGTTTTCGATGAAAGAACCATCTGAAACCGCTACTAATTGGTTGATGCCAACATCAATCCCCACAATTGAACTTACCCTAGATAGCGGTGTTTCTTCAGGGAGAAGTTCTGGCAGATTTAGTAAGACAGAAATGTACCAACCGTCTGACTTACGAGTAATCGTAACCGTGCGAGTCTCGGCATTTTCTGGAATGGGGCGACTTTCATTGTAGCTCATCCAACCAATTAAAGGTAGGTACACGCGACTGTAGCGATGTTTCTTTCCTTGAGCGCGGTCTACCTCAAACTTGCAGCGTTTCGGTTTGTATTCAAAGCTTTTAAAAGTGGCAAATCTTGCATATTTAGGAAAGCCTCTGCCGTCCTGCCAAAATCCCTGGAAAGCGGTGTCAAGGTGAGCAATATTACGTTGCAAAACATCTGAGTCAATTCGGCTGTAATAAACATTTTCATGTCTTAGCTGAGTAGTGCGCTTCATCTGAATATCCGAAGCGCTGCCCCACTTTAAAACACCCTTACTGAGTTTTGTTAACTCAGCCGACGTTACGCCATGTTTAACAACTGGACAAGTTAATGGAGAGCAAGAACCCCATTCAGTCCTTGTATCAATATCACAGTATGAACCGTAGACATAATTTACTGGCTGGTCTGAGGCTCTGTTATTATTGCTCCAGCCGTTTTCCCGTTCTCTCAAGCAATAATTTCTGTGCTTGCGTAGGGTTACAAGCCATTCAGCCATCAGAGCCAATTGCTCTATATTTGGTTTTAGCTTGTAATTCCAGCGAACTTGCACGACTGTTTTGTTATCTATTTAGTTATTTATTATACTATGTTTTCCAGAGTTACGCAATAGAGAAATATGGAGAAGGTGGTTAAAACCACCCGTGTCGCTTACCTCTCAGAGAAAGAAGGGACTTCGCGGAGCGCTTACCGCCCTTTTCTGTGAGTAAGCTATCATTTAATAAATACGTTAGATCTATCAATTTACCGTAGTTTAACTCTAGAAATGCTAGTCCAAAGGGCAAAAATGGCAACCCTTGCACCTCAGATCGAAAACGACGAAATGCGGCGAGCCGTTTGTCATACCCACGTTGCCTATGCGTTCCATTAGAAAGCGAATCCGTTTGGCGATCGCAGTATGGCGCGGGCTTCTTTCCTCGCGCTCAGAAATTTACTACCAGAAATTGACGAGCCAAGTAGGTTAATCAAGACAGGAGAAGATTATGCCGACATTAACTGCGACCAATGTTAAGGTGACTCCGATAGACGGACCCTTGGGAGCCGTAGTCACCGGGCTGGATGCCAGCCAACCCGTTGCACCCGAGTTGATCTTACGGCTGAAGCAAGCCCTGCGCGACTACCATATTTTGATTTTCAAAGATCAAAGGCTCTCGGATGAGCAGCTTTTGGCGTTTGCAATGTACTTTGGTTCACTGTTTGTGCCACCAGACGACGTTCCAGTGCTAGCCTCTAAACCTGGATTCATTCCGATGGTGATCCCAATCGCCAATACTTATGGAGGTTATACCGGCACTGGAGAGCTTGCTTTCCATTCCGATCACCATTGGACTCCCTACCCTTCGAGTGGGTCATTGCTCTATGCCCTTGAAGTGCCTGCTCAGCGTGGAAATACCTATTGGTTAAATCTCAATTTGGCATATGAGGAGTTAGATGAGTTAACTAAGCGACAGATTGCTGACTTGAAGTTGATTACGTACAACCCCTTTTTGCAGAATCCCGACGCGCCAACCCCCAAGTACCGTTTTGATCGCAGTATTCCTCTGATCAGCCCTGTCTTCCCCCATCCTCTAGTTCGGACTCACCCTGAGAGCGGCAAAAAGATTCTGTACCTGGACTATGCCACTGAAGTCGAAATTGTGGGTTTAGATCCGCAAGCAGGGGCAGAGCTGATCGAGCAGTTGAGGCAGCACCTGAATCAACCCCAGTTCTACTACCAACACAAATGGTCTGTAGGGGATATTGTCTACTGGGATAATCAATCCACCTTGCACTACCGTCAAGCATTTGACCCGAATGCTCGACGGGTTATGAAGCGAGTCAGCCTTGCCGGTAGTCGTCCCTTTTAGGAGCAAAGTATTCCTTAGATAGCTTTTAATCGATAAAATCGATGGATAGAAGTCAAAGACCAACGTTCCTGCGCCAGTTCTTCAAACTGTCAAGCATCAACATCCTCTCAAACCTGATGGTTCCCCTAGCAGGACTGATAGATGTGGCATTCCTGGGACATCTGGCAGAGATCCATCATCTGGCAGGAGTAAGCTTGGCGGCGGTTCTATTTGACTATATCTACTTGACGTTTGGTTTCCTTCGCATGGGCACGACTGGAATGACTGCCCAGGCGATGGGGCGGGATGACCAGGAATCCGTGCTGCTGATTGGGTTACGGCATGGAGTTTTAGCACTGGGACTGGGACTAGCAATTCTGGTGTTCCAACAACCGTTGCGACTGTTGGGCTTTGCCCTCTTAAGTGCCACACCAGAAGTCAAGGCCTCAGGACAAGCCTTCTACAATGCCCTAATCTGGGGTGCTCCGGCAACGCTGATCAACTTTGTACTGGTCGGTTGGTTTCTGGGACGGGAACAGAGCAACAAGGTACTCCTGCTCACATCCGTCAGCAATGGGGCAAATGTACTGCTCGACTACATGTTCATTGTCCGATGGGGATGGGAAAGTACAGGTGCTGGACTGGCAACGGCTGCTAGTCAGTACCTCATGCTGCTGGTGGGAGTCCTGCTATTTTGCCGAGAAATTCGATTCAAGCAGCTGCAAGCGTTAGCTGGAAAGCTGTTTGAACCGTCTGCCTTGAAAGTTGCCTTCACGCTCAACGGCGAGATTCTAATTCGCACCTTGGCGTTGATTTCCACGTTCGCGATGTTCACCAACCTGAGTAGCGCGTTGGGAACCGTTGTTCTGACGACAAACACAGTACTGATGCAGATTGTAACGCTGGCGGCATATCTCATTGATGGGTTGGCATTCGCTACAGAAAGTTTGGCAGGGGTTTTTCAAGGCAAAGGAACTACTGACGGACTGATGCGGCTAGTCCAGGTCTCCGGGGGAACCAGCCTGAGTTTAGGACTTATGTTTGCGATCGCCTTCATCCTCAGTCCGAAACCACTTTTCAGTCTGTTGATCAACCATACCGAGATTATCGATCACCTGTGTCGTTATGTCCCTTGGCTGCTACCTGTTCTAGGATTTGGATCAATTGCCTACATGCTGGATGGCTACTTCCTGGGTTTGACTAAAGGTGGCACGCTTCGCCAATCTATGGTGAAGGCTGCCCTGGTAGGCTTTGCCCCAATGGCGATCGCTGCTTGGTACTTCCGTAGTAATAATCTGTTATGGCTATCGCTGTCTCTGTTTATGGCAGCAAGAGCACTCACTCTGGGATTGCAGGTGCCAAGGACACTAAGAAACTAGTTGAAACTTATCCAAGGGGCATAAATTTAAGTTTAACTGTCACTTTCCTTCAATCCGTGATCTTTCCTCTAATGGACTTAATTTGTCCTCGCTTACTTTTGCTATCGAGGCGTTTTTTTTGAGAGTTGCGAGTCGGTCGGGTTGGTTTGCGCTTTCGGGGTAACACAGCTACGCTTTTGATCAGTTCTTGAAGTCGTCTTAATGCCTCATCCCTGTTCTGATCTTGGCTTCGGTACTGAGACGCTTTGATAACGATTACTCCCTCCTTTGTGATGCGCTGATCGTTAAGCTTCAAGAGCCGTTCTTTATAGAGCGCGGGTAGCGATGAAGCACCAATGTTGAAGCGCAAGTGTATGGCGGTGGATACCTTGTTTACGTTTTGACCTCCTGCTCCCTGGGAACGAATAGCACTAATCTCGATATCGCTGACAGGGATGATTACTTTGTCGGAAATTTGCAGCATTGTTTAGATTTCGCGCTTTCTTCGCGTCAATTATTTTTAGCGCAACTCGGTATATATATTATAATATAATACATATAAAACACCCTGTCTTGGGTTTGATACTTCAGATAGGTGACAATGGCATCAGCTCTCAATAGGCTTTTATATACATCTAACCAAGGCATAATCACCCACCGAATTCAACTTCATTCACCAAGTGGCATCTCTTCTGCATAACCTGAATGAATTGCTCTAAGACTTTAGAGGATTGTTCCCGTTGCCAAGCGGCAGCAATTTCCAGCATGGGAACAGGTTCGTTAAGAGGATGATAGACGACATTTACATTGTGCCGCGTTTGGGTACCTGCTGCGGTTAGGGCAATTCCCATTTCCGATTCGACAAGTCCTAGCAGAACTTCTGGAGGGCTAGCTTCCTGAATAATATTGGGCTGAAATCCTGCTTGTTGGCAGGTATTCATGATGTAGTTGTACAAGTCAGGTTTAACATCTTGTGGACAGAGAATAAAGGACTCATGGGCAAGCGATCGCAGATCCAAAACCGCTTGAGCAGCTAATGGATGTTCAGCAGGTAGAGTTATCATCACATCGAGTAGTGAGGAAAAACTAACGCACACAGGTCAAATGGGAGCTGACCTCACCATCAACTACAAAACTACACCCGACTGGGAGTCCATCATTAATCAGTTCACTAATTCTGAATTCCGGACTGTCTCGTCACACAGGGTTTACTGGGCGGTCATGCCGCCGTCAGCAGCAATGATTGAACCAGTTATAAACGACGCCTCGTCGGAGGCGAGGAAGAGTGCAAGGTGGGCTATCTCGCGTGGCTCTCCGGGGCGACCAATTGGTTGGAAGGAGTCGATTGTGCTGTATACCTTCTCCAACCCACCCAGCATCTTAGCGTGTGCATAGTTAATTGGTGTATCTACCCATCCCGGACAAATTGCGTTACAACGGATGCCCTGCTTAGCGTAGTCAAGTGCCACACCCTTGGTGAGCATCACGAGCGCACCCTTAGACGCCGAGTACACTGCTAAGAAAGGTTCGGATACAAGTCCGTTTACGCTTGAGATGTTTACGATGGAGCCGCTACTGTTGTGCAGCATGTGCGGAATCGCTGCCCGGCACCCGTAGATCGCACCTTTGACATTCACATTAAGTGTCTTATCAATCACCTCATCGGAAACTTCGTGGAACACACCGGGGATGTTCACCCCGGCATTGTTCACAAGCACGTCAATCCGCCCGTAAAGCTCTACGCAGTGCGCAACAAAAGTATCCACCTGCTTGGGATCGCTTACATCAGCCGTAAACGCTTGGGCTGTGTTGCCTGCATGATGGATTGCCTCCGCTGTTGCGATCGCGGTTTCACCATTCAGGTCAACGCAGAGAACCTTTCCGCCCTCCTCAGCAAGGCGTTCAGCGATCGCCTTGCCGATGCCTGAACCTGCACCAGTGACAACACATGCTTTGCCGTCTACTCTTCCCATATCGCATTTCCTTGTTTATCCCGCCGAGACAGTATTGACCATGTTTGCCTATTATTTAATCCTAAGTCGTGCTACGGCGCTTATCCCTACTGCTAGCGAAATGGATAGCGCAATTCCCTCTGCCGCTATAGAAATTTCTGATAAGTACTCCTCATTACTGTACACATAATTCATCAGGGTAAGCGCAAGAAAAAGTGTAGCTTTTTATGCTATTGAGGTGACGCAGATGCTAATACCTGAAGCATATAGTTGTTATCCATAGCCGCCCGTTTCGCTTTTTGCCGCAGACTGCGTTTGGTT